>Ga0228711_1005858_pt1 | contig 18538 bp, 8 predicted proteins | sample MedpolnodulmetaG_2_FD_177996 | JGI IMG/M metagenome (GOLD analysis project Ga0228711, IMG submission 177996) | Root nodule microbial communities from Medicago polymorpha collected in Santa Monica, California, United States - brown nodules | ecosystem: Host-associated > Plants > Roots > Nodule...
CTGTAACAACCAAACAACAATCAATTTTTTTTTAAGGGTTACTCATTGATATAGGATAACATAGGAATTTACATTGATAATACCACGTACTTCAAAGTTATACATTTGATAAGTCATAGGTGCATCATGATTAAGGGATTGCATAAAGTTGCTCCCATAAAGTTTACAAAAAAATTAATTACAAGAGTAACATTTTAGGCTAACCATGGATATCAAACTTCCTTTGCCTTTACCCTTGCTTGTCCGTTCATATGTAAAACATGAAATTATAAGGGGTGTGTGTAGCATTCCCCAATGTTTATGTAGTGTCAAGTATTTGTATATGTGTTCTCACTTGTTTTTCAGAAAATCAATTAGAATAAAATTAAAATTAGGAAGAGGTGTAATATAGTAATTTCATCCTAGCCTTGTAGATATATCAAGCCAACACACAAAAATTAAGAGACACTTTCTATTTCTCCTCTCCCAAACCTCAAGTACGGATCGGAAAAGTTTAAGAAGAAATAGAAAGTTCCTCGTAATTTTTGTGTGTTGGCTTGTTATATCTATATGACTAGGATGAAATTACTACATTATCCTTTTTCTAATCTTAATTTTATTCTAATTAATTTTTTGAAAAAAACAAGTGAGAGCACATATAACAATACAAAGGCACGATAGTTTCAGTAAACCCTAATTCACAAATCATAGAACAAATTGTGAAAGAATAAAATTACCTTTGTGGGGGAGAGTGAGTGACGAAGAGGGTGAGTGACGGAGGTTCCGGCGTGTGTGACGGAGGTTCCAGAAGTGGGTGAGAGAGTGAGTGAGCTTGTGTGGGATTGTGCATGACGACGGTAGTTCGATTAAACGAGAGAGAAAGTGAGAAAGGGAAGCTTTGTGCGGTTCGATTGAGATTGAGAAAGAGAGAGAAAGTGAGAAGCTTTATATATAACTATTAATTTAATTAATAATTTAATAATTAATAAATAAAAGAGGGAAATTGATTTACAAAGAAAAGGAGTGAAATTTTTTATTGTGACAAAAAAAAGAGGGAAAAATTCCTAGGTCAGTTGGTCAATAGACCGACTTATATAACTGACTTCTTAAGTCAGTTAGTCAACCTAACGACTTAAGGAATTAATTATAAATATTTTTTTTCATTATTCTATCAACCTTAAGTCGGGTAACCTTATAACCGACTTAAGAAAGTTTGACAGAATTGCGAAACTGCTACCACATCACTTCTTAAGACGAGTGGCAGCGCGAACCGACTTAAGCACGATTCTAAAAAGTGTTTTTTGTATTAGTGACACTTGTTTATTTTTACGGTCTTAGTTGAAATTTCAACTTCTAAACTTCGCGCTAGATCATATTTGATCTCTATGATACGTTGCATTGCTTCTCACTCTAATTTGGTTTTCATATTTTTTTTTATGATAACTGAGATCTGAAAAGCTATGAAGCATCGACACTGAGACTACACGCCGACACCACTAATAATTTGAGAAAATGACAATGGAACGTAAAGTATCGAACAATGACTTTGTTAGACACGTTTTTTGTTAGAAGTGTCGGTGTTTCAAAGCTGAAAAGTGAAAACCATTGTTGTTATTGATATTTGTTTTGTTTATTAATTGAAATTATTTTCTTAAAACTCATTTGAAAATTTGGTGTATGGGTTTTGGTTACTGTATAGGGTTTACAACTATTTGTGATTTTTAGGTACATTGCTTGCTTATCAGGAATTCTGGAATCAGTTGGATGTTGATATTCATGTTGGATTGTTTGTAAGTGAAACTTTTGACAAGTTGTTTTTTTTAATAATATTAGTTTTATTTTGGAAGTTTTATTTTGGTTCTAGAAATGAAGATTGAAAATCATTGAAATTTTAAACATTGAATAAAGAAGGCAATTGATACCGTGCGTAGTTTGGATTAGTTTTTGATTTGTCATGCTTATCAAATTTGATGAGAATTTTTTTGAAGTTGTATCAAAGTCTTACATTGGACTTTTTTTTTTGGCGTTGCTCGATGCAAAAAAATATGTTTTGACACTCTCATCCTTTAAGCTATCTTTTTGGATGAGATTCAAACTCATTTAGGGAATTTGATTCATAACTTACAAAAAGGCATCAAAAGCATATAGTAGGGGTGGGCAATGGACAAGTTCGAACATGTTATACTTGTCCCTCACTCAACTCTAAATTTTTATCAGGTTATTATGTAAATCCAAAATTGTCCCCAAAATTGAACTGACATGTTTCTCTACATGTCAAATTAAGATCAGATCTATTAAGACAAAAGAGGGTTGTCCACAAGGATAATTTCAACAAAATTATAAGTATATATAACATTAAGAAAGATAACATATAAGTATATACAACATTAATAAACCATATAATTGAACTATATAATTGAATAATCACTATGAAAAAATTATCCTCGTGAATAGGGATAACAATTAGGGGGGACAAGTGAGTAAGGGACGAGTTACACCCGTTGTCTTAGGGTTCCACTTTATATGTTTGAATAAGTTTAGTGTTGTCTTGCCGTTTTTTTTTTGCCCTTTAATAAGATTCATCCTTGGTTTGATTTATATTGTGCACTTACTTGCAAATATGATTGTGTATTTATCTCATGCATGTGTTTGATATATATGTTTTCATATATTTAAATGCACGTACTTGTGTTTGTATCTATCAAAGCATTTAAAATGTTCTTTTGGGTGAAAAATACAGGGTTAAATGAGTTTTTTGTTCATGTAAATATCTCAAATTTTATGTTTAGTCCATATAAATATTTTCGGCAAGTTATGGTCCCCCAATATATTATTTTTCGTCACGACTTTTGATCCTTATTCTTAAGTCAAATCATGTGTATTCTTCACATTTTTAAATGATTTTTTACATAGATGTTTAAAATATTGGCTTAATTGTACCTTTCCCCCTATCTTTTGTCTATTGTGCGATTTTGCACCCCATGTTTTTAAACGAGCGATTTTGCACCCCATATTTTTAAACGAGCGATTTTGCACCTCATCCTTTTCCCCTTTCTGGTTTGAAGGTCCCCCATGTATTTTAGTGATGGTGTGTTTGATTTTGATGATGTGTCTTCATTTAATTTTTGCCATGTGTGTAAATGAAGACACATCATCAAAATCAAACACATCATCACTAAAACACGTGGGGGCCTTCAAACCAGAAAGAGGGAAAACGATGGGGTGCAAAATCGCTCGTTTAAAAACATTGGGTGCAAAATCGCACAATTGGCAAAAGATATGAGGGAAAAGTGCAATTAAGCCTAAAATATTATAACAATATCTACCACAAAAAGTTAGCATTTTTTAACAAGATACAATTTTTTTTTTGAACAAGCAAGATACAAATTTTTAAGTGCTGATTACTTAAAAATTCATATTTAATTCATCTATTGTGAAAAAAAGTAAACTTTTTCATGAGGTATTTCCATATTGTACTACACTGACTTGAAATAGTAAATCAAAATTTTGGAGGATACGTGAGTTTACTTAAAATTATGAACAAATATGGTAATGGAAAATATCTGTGGTACTTAAACTTGATGAAAATTTTTAGAGGGGCCAAAAAGTGAAATTTAAAAATTTATTGGAACCAAAAACTTGTTTAACCCAAAAATATATTATTAGATTTATTTATTTATTTTTTAATGATTTCTTTGATTTTACTTAGAGTAGGGGTATGTAGGTGTGCAAGGTTTTTTTTATGGGAGGGGGGATTGTCTCTAGATAACTGTAAGTTACTTATTTGAAGAACTTCTTTGGACTTGAAGTTCTTATAGACCCAACTGGAATTGAAAAAGATAAAAATCTTACGAATCTTGCTGAAAATTGTATGAAGTCCATAAATGACAATTTTGAAGAAAAATATTTCTCAAAGATTTCAACATTTATAGAAAAACTATACATTCTTATGGGTGATTTTCGAATAAGCAAAACTCAAGCAAGTGACATTTTTTGGAAGCTGCTTGGCTTCTTTACTTGCAAAAGGTTGGTATTCAGAGATGCTATCTGGTAGTAAGGATTATACTCTTTCTTATATGAATATAATTTTCATTGTCTCTGAAATAATTGAAGAATTTTCATGGAAAACTAGTGATTGACTTTCGTTATTTTGATTCAATTAAAGATTTTTTTTTGCTAAAGTTGTTTCATATTATGAACTAATCAAACATCTTGCCACTAAAAATGGTTCGGGTAAAATGAAAGAGAGATCAAAATGAAAAACACCATTCATATGCGTACGTCCTTTCTCCCCTTTGATCCATGAATTTGTAACAATTTCATGTAGGCACGACATGATGAGCCGACTGCCCATTTAACACCCGCCTCCTATTGTTGTGAAGATATATTTTCGGATCCATCCATGCCCCTCGGAGTGCAACACTTGAGCATAGGCATCTCTGGTATCAGATCTGAAATTAGATTTTATTAGATATCTTCTTCCATATTCTCCAATGCTAGAAAAGGTGATTGTGGAACCTGATGTAAAGATCAGACCTGAACTTATTACGTAGAAAAAAGGAGTATTTATGTAAGAAAGCTTTATGCACATTCATAGTTTAAAATAACAACGTATAGTCTTTTGCTTTTATTGGCTACAACTAATTTCTCTTCCTCTCAAAAAAAATAATTAATTTCTCTTCTTTCCAGTTGTAGGTTCCTTATCCATACAAGTTTTTTCACCGTGCTTGTCCAGTTTTGTTTCTCCTCTGTGACTATTCATTTTTATTTGATGTTTCATGTTTCTTCAATTAGTTATTTCTCCAAAGTACCAAACTCATTTCCAATACATTTACCAGATTTACAGTAGATTTGACTATATTTTATGTCTTATACGAATGACTAGGAGATGCTGTTTCCAAATTCATTATTCCCTGCATTTGCAATAGCTGATATGGTACAAAATACCAAACACTAAACCATGCCTATAATTTCAATTAATGGTTCACAGTCATTGTCATTTCAATTTTTCTCTAACTATAACTGCTTGTTAAAATGTTTATTCAAATTAACGTAGTTTTATCTGAGTTGTGTGTTTAATCATGTCTTAGGGTTTCACTTTATATTTTTGAATAAGATTAGTATTTTGTTGCTGTTCTATTTCCTTTTTATGTTTGTAACCGACGAGACTCTAATTTATTTGCATGAGATATTTTGTTTTAAGATGTGTTATGTTTGCTTTAAAATCAAAATAAATTATATTTTGTCAAAAGCATGTACTTGGGCATTTATATTTTACGCTATGCTTGCAAATATGATCGTGTATTTATCTTGTGGACTTGTTTGATATATATGTTTTCATTTTTTTTTTGGTGTTGCCCGGGGTTTGATCTCCGACCTTACATATATTATGTATTGTCCATACCATCTGAACTAATTAAGCTTACAAGGACATATATATGTTTTCATTTAAATGCATGTGCTTGAGTTTGTATCTCTCAAGCATTTAAAATATTCTTTTGGTGAAAAATATATATAGGGTTAATTAAGTTTTTGATCGTTGCATGATCGCTACAAATTAAATATCTCAAATTTTGATTTTTGTCCCAATAAATATTTTTGGAAAGTTATGGTCCCCTAAATATTTTTCGTCCGTCTCTATTTTTAAGTCAACTTTTGTGTATCCTTCATATTTTTTAAATAAATTTTTAAGGAAATGTTTAGAATATTATAACACTCTCTAGCACAACAATTTAGTTTTTTCTAACAAAATATGATTTAAATATTGATATTTAAGAGTTAATAACTTAAAAATTCATATTTAATTCATCCCTTGTTAAAACTATTAAACTTTTTTAAGATAGATTTTTATATTGCAATAAACACGAATTCAAATGATAATTTAAAATTTTGAAGAAAAATATGAGTTTAGTTAAAATCGGAGACAAAAAACGATGTCAGAAAATATTTGGACTAAAATTTGATGAAATTTTTAGAGGGGCTAAAGAGAGAAATTTGAAAATTTCATAGTGATCGAAAACTTATTTAACCCAAAATTATATTATTAGATTATTTATTTATTTCTTGAATGGTTTCTCCAATTTTGATCACACTCTTTCATATATGAGCTTATATATCATAATAAATATTTTGATCTAATATCCTAGCCGTTACAAATGTTGTTCCTCGATATGGATCTTAGTTTTACTTAGAGTGGGAGATTTGTAGGAGTACAAGAATATATTCTTTTTTGGGTTGCAGAGCATTGTCTCTAGAAAACTATTTTATTGCTTTGATGGACATGAAGCTCTTATAGTTGGAGTTGGAAAAAGAATGATCTTTCAAAATTTACTGGAAATTCTATGAAGTCCATCTATTGTTGTAACCTTTGATAAATCTTTTTCTTCAAAAATGTCATAGGTAGACTTCATAGAATTTCCAACAAAATTTAAAAGACCAGACTTTATTCCAATTCCAATTGCATCTATAAGAGCATCAACTCCAACAAAATCCTTTAAAGCAAGAACATAGTTTTCTAGAGACAATTTCCCCCTCCCAAAAAAAAAAATCTTGCACACCTACAAACCTATCACTATAAATAAAACAATGATTTATTTTCAGGAAAAGAATATTAGCAGCTAGGGTAATAGATTAACATGTTTATGATATAAGCTCATATATACAAGGAAGAGAGATCAAAATCAGAGATATTCAAGAAGTAAATAAAAAATCTAATAAGATATATTTCACAAAAAAGAGCAATTTAAATGCCTGGCTGATCAAGCACATGATGAATTTAAACGAATATATATATATATATATCAAACACATGCACTAAAAAAAATATCACATGTTTTAGAAGTTTGTCCCCTAGATGCTTTTGACATTTTAGTGTGGTTAATTTTTTCCATTGTCGTACTTACTTTCCCTAAATTTTGTTTACATCTTTGGTTAATACTATTGACCGCACAACTTTGATTGTTGATGCTTTCTTTGCCATACTACAAGAAACTCATATCAATTTTTTTGTTTGTTTGTTAAACTCTGCATGTTCTTGATAGTGTTAAAGAGGCCAATAATTCTTGGGGCTTCTACGGTGAAATCAGAAAATTGAATTTTAAAAAAAAAGTTATTTTGTTTAGCCAATAATATTGTTGCCGATGTCATGTCAGCTAGTGTCTTGCTGGTGGACCACTCTAAAACTAAACTTTACCTTATTAGAAATCAGTCCTCATACAAAACATTAAGAAGAATTTCGATCTTAGTGCACAAATGAGAATCTATGTGTAACTTTGATTTAATTAGGGACACAATTGCAATAAGTAAAGATATAATGATACACCTTATGGGAAAATGTGCAATACACCATATCATCTGACGCGGCACGGATTAAATACACAAATGCACAATGATTCGCCATTTAACTTCGCCAGAAAAGTCATTCTCATGACTTCACCATAGAATTTTCCATAATTCTTTGGCGTAATATTAAGTGAGTAACTGACACTACTAGAAATTCTAGATTTTCCTGCGGATTTGATTAAAAATTCCACAAGAAATGGGTTTCCTGGGGATTTCGCCAAGGATTGAGGTTCCCAAGTAATACCTTCGTGGGTAATGGTTTCCTTAAGATTTTAGGATCCGCAGGAAAATGTACTGCGGAAATTCTCGCAATAAAATCCGCAGGAAATTATCTGGTCAGTGTTTAATGAGTTACATGCCTGTAAACACGACACCTGGAACATATCCGCATGCACTTCCCCAGCAAATGACATAGAAAAATCTTCAGGAAAATCCGCAGAAAATGTTTTCAAAAGAATAGAGTAAATTACAGGTAAACCCCCAACTAAGATTTTAGATTTTTATAGCCAGTTGGCATATAAAAAATTCATTTTGAAATTAAATTGAAAATTGAAATCAAAAACATCTAAATGCCCACTATATAATGATAAAACTAATCGAAAATATTTATTATTTTGAGTACTACCACTCAAAGCTCTTATCATGTTCACAAACATAAGGAAAATACAAACGAAAACAACTATAAACTACTTTCACCCACCAAGTTAAATATAAGAAAGGATTCTTTCAAGAATAGATGTCTATTTTTCTTTCTTAACTACAAAGGTTAACTCTAATTTCGTGTGTGTTCTTCTCAATGGTGGGATGCTCCCTCTAATTTTGTACTTTCTTTTCTGCATAGAGACAACATAGGTCTTTCTTTTTCTAGGCTTGTTATGGACTGATTTGTAACCTGCTTTTATATCATTCATTACTTGATCAAAAAAAAAAAATTTATTATTCACCAATTCCATGATGTCTCGAGTTGCCAATCCCAAAATGTTAGCACATGAAACCATGTTTTAGGAGCTAGGTGCACTTTCAAACCCATCACCAGCTAGTCAAAAGTTGATAGGATTATCTTTCTCTGCAGTGTTTATTCTTCGCTAAAACATTAAATCCCAATCCAAAAATGACTTGTGAGACAACCTATCACAAAAAATAATAAAGTTTTCATGTTACTTTGCTAGGCAATAACTAAAGGAAAGATCAACCTATAACAAATTTTTTTTCTTAAAATAACAGTTGTTATTCGCTGAGGAAGGAGAAAACTACCTGAAGTATGCTGAGGAACACTGCAAAAAAACGTACTAAATTGCGGCGGTTTTAAACCTCCTCAAAATGTATTGCGGAAGTTTTCATAACCCCCTCTTTAAGTGGACACTTGGTGCCTTTCCAATTGGTGCCTTTCCACATGAGTCAAGTGTGAGTTAAAAGTTTCACATTGAATAAAAAAATATATGTTATACAACATATTAAGAAGATCCATATAGGTAATATTTTACCATTTGGAGTGAAATCATGGTGTTCAAACTCATTTGTGTGGTTAGTTTCTCTAGTCAAACCTCTAACTTAAGTTCTAAGAAAATGAAATCTTGGTTTTTTTGGTACACAAAGAGACATCTCTTAGTCAATTATTTATATTTTAGCAAATAACATGTCATAAATATTTGCTCTCAGCTGATAACAAGTTGATTCAAACCTTAAAATGGTGTGAGTTCAACTATTGTCGTCAATGTGAGGTTCTCTTTGATAAGTGGCATGTAAGTATCTCTATTTACATTCGTTGAGTCTTGAGGTCTGTCTTATTCTGGTGAGCCCCAAATCCAAACTCTCTTAGACTTTTCCTTGTAAGAAAAAGTCATATTTGATGGGATCAAGTATAAAATAATATAATAAATAAAGAATATTGACATAGAAAATGAATGTCATCATGAATTAAATTGACATAGAAAATTCAATAAGGAGAAATGATAATTTAAGAAATACCATCATTATTTAAAACTATATCAAGAAAATGAAATAAGATTTAAATAATATTCTTTTTTTACCAATCTAAATGATAATTTTTTTTTAAATTACCCTCAAATTTCATTACAAATAGCACATATAATAAATAGATAAGAGTAAATTCAAATATTAAAATAAAAGTGTAAAAAACATGATATGAGTATATATATGTCCAATTTTTTTTCTATTGTTTAAAAAGTGCAACAAAATAGAAGAGTAAATCTATACTTATTTTTTTTCATTATCCCAATTATACCCTAAAACAATTTTTTCTATAATAAAGATTGCTGTTGTCATTAAAAAAAAATCAAAGTTTAGATTATACCTTTTTGTTATATTGTTGGTGTCATTGAAATAGATAATCATTGTTATTTTAATTTGTTATAATTTGAAAGCAAAAAACATTTATATTTTTACTTTTAATCAAAATCAAAATTTCATAAAAAAAAACACCGTTCATAATTTTCAAAATGTTAGCGTAATAAAAAAGAGCGGAAAGACAAACATGTGAGTGCCAGTCTTTTCGCTAGTATAAATAAAGTATATCGCTTTGGGTTGTCTTTTTCTCCCTTCAATTACACCTTTAAGCAAAATGAACCATAAGAATGCTATTTTGTTAGTGTCATTCAAAAAGATAAAAAATTATATTATTTTTTTTATATTTTTTGAAAGACATTATATTTGTTGAATTATCGTTGGTATCATTGAGAAAGATAAGTTTAGTTTGTTACAATATAACAGTGCAAAATATTTGTTCTATACATATATTTTTAATCAAAATCAAATTAATTTTAATCAAAATTTCATAAAAATTACTATTTCTAATTTACACGCATTAGCACAATAAGAAGAGCGGACAGACTGACACGAAGTGTCCGCCTAAACGCTAATAATATATATAAATAATAGTAATATGGTAAAAATACTATTTTATATAGTACTTCAGTATTTTCTTTATCTTAGTCAAAATTTGATATATTCTTTTTTTTTAAAGAAATCATAATCAAAATAGTATATATTCTTTATATAATAAAATATATTATTTTATATGGTGTTTTATTATTTTTTTATGTTAGTCAAAATAGTTTATATTCTTTATATAATAGAATATATTATTTTATATAGTATTTTATTATTTTCTTTATCTTAGTCAAAAAGTATATATTCTTTATATAGTAAAATATAATACAGTTTTATACCTTGATTGTGTATATAAAGACACGAACAGTGTAACATGTCCTTCACCATTTATCAATCTTTTCTCTCTCACACATACACACTTGTTTACTCCAATGGTCTATGTAACAGATTGCCTTGCTACATCCCTCCAAACTCCATATTTCCTTATTCTGAATTCGTTTAAAAAATGGCTGATCGTGATGCTGAAGCTTTGCTTTCAAACCATTGTTTAAATGGTAATCTAAGACCCCACATCTCTTTTTAACGACCTTTTGTATGACAGTTTGATTATTCAGTTTAGCGTATATTAACCATACCTTTGTTTTTTTTTATAGCACCATTGCATCCAAATCCTCAAAATGAGATGGACAATATCATCAATTCCCTACGACTGAAATATAGGACCTATACCGTGGAGTTTGATGTCAATTGTGTTAGTATCATTTTTCTTTTAAATCATTAATCCGTTTCATGTAAATGTTCTTTTATTGCTTACGAAAATTCCTGGGATGTTCATTGGTGCAGGGTGTTGTCATGCTGCCAGGCAGTTTTGATTTCGACTTTGGTGATCAAATTGATCACTATGCTACATTGGTGGATACCAACAACAATGAGTTCGAGGTCAAGGTTGAAAGACTATGTGGTTGCATTTTTTTGACAAAAGGTTTTGCAGCTCTGCGTGATTTTTATGACATAAGTCTTGGTGCGTGGATGACTTTGGTTTTTGTGGGGTTTGGGAGATTCTGTCTGAAGAAGCTCATATCAAGAATCAAGAAGAAAATTTATTTCCCTTTGTTTGATCCTCCAATGAAGTTCGATGTTGAAAAAACTGTCCATCCTGAGGCTTTCTTTAATGGCTTTCCTTTGTCGATTCAACAACTGTCATACCGTCATGATTTGAATAATTTCAATATATCGTATGAAAATCATTTGTCTGCCTCTGATATCAATTCAAGGTTGTTGTACAATATATGTGTATCTAATTTTCTGCTTTCCTATTATTGTAGATGTTGCCATACACTGGATTTTGTGAGCACTGTTTGAAAAAGAGGAACACTACGTTGGCGTTGATAGACGACAATGGAAACAAATGTGATTGCACTGTTGTGGTTGGATCTTTGACCCAGGCCAACTAGAGGATAGGGGGACAATGGAAGAGGATGGTAGATGCATGCAAAATCAAGCAGGGTGCATACATGATTATAGGTGCTCCAATGCCTGGGAATAATACGATTGCCTATTTCAGTGTTAAACGTCTCTGAGTCCTTATAAGTCTAGGCCTTAATAATTATGTTTAAATCGTTCTTCTTTGTTTTAGTCTCAATGTCTTTAAGATTTGTGTCAGTGTGTTACGATACTTGGATTTCATTTTTTTTGTTTGTTGTGAGAGTTTCTAATGTCAGATACAGTCTAATTATCAGCACTTTAAATGATGCAAGTTCTAATGAGATTAAGAAATGGATTGTAGTTATCCTTTTATCATATGTCCAAGTTTAGTCGGTTTGATTTAATTTATGTGATTGTATTTGAGTTTATAAACAAAGAATCGACAAAACGTTAACAATATATAATATAAATATAAATAAGAGATATTCTTCTAAAATGCTGATGCAACCATGTAAATTTTTGAACGCATTCGACTTATAGTAATAAAATACTAATTCACATCCATCCCTTATTGGATAATCACTTCGTCCATTATTATTTATATGATCATACTATAGTCATCTCAACACTCTGCCATTGATTTGTCTAGCTTATCAACTTTGATGAGAACTTTTTGGAAGTTTTCAGGTTGTGGATACATACATGTGTTTTGACACTATTGTTCTATAGGCGAACTTTTTGGTTGATGTTTAAACCAATTTAACAAATTTGATTTGTAATTTACGAAAAGGAATCAGATGTTTAAAGCAGGAATGGGCAAGGGACATGTGATACTTTTCCCTATCTTAACCCTAAATTTTTATCGGTTTATTATATAGATAGATAGATAGATAAAAAACCGTCCCTAGAATTGAACTGAATTGTTGCGCTATGGGTTAAATCAAGACAAGACAGGAATGCCCAAAAGGATAATTTAAACAAAATAATAACTATATGCCTCCATTAATACAGCTTATAGAATAATCTCTTAGAATAATCTAGTTGAATAATCACTTGGAAAAAAATTTAAATCATTAATAGAGCAAACAGTTATGGGTGGGCAGGTAAGTAAGGGACGAGTTACACCAAACTCTAAACCATCCCTAAATATGTAAGTTGTGGGTCAAATGGGACATAAACAAGACGAATCTTAGGATTCAGTTGGATCTTGCTAACCCCTAGCTTATAAGTTTCTTCTATTAAGAAGATAGATGATAAATATTTTGAAAACGTTGCCCTACAAAAGTTCATTTTAATTCGTGTGAATGAAATCTATTACTATAAAGGTTTTCGGTCATTGTCATTTCAATTTTTCTCTAACTATAACTGCTTGTTGAAATGTTTATTCAAATTAACGCAGTTTTATCTAAGTTGTGCGTTTAATCATGTCTTAGGGTTTCACTTTATATTTTTGAATAAGATTAGTATTTTGTTGCCGTTCTTTTTCCATTTTATGTTTGTAAACGACGAGACTCTAATTTGTTCATTTATTTGCATGAGATATGTTGTTTTAGATTCATGTTAGGTTTGATTTGAAATCAAAATTAATTATATTTTGTCAAAAGCTACTTGGGCATTTATATTGTACGCGTGCTTGCAAATCTGATCGTGTATTTATCTTGTGGACCTGTTTGATATATATGTTTTCATTGAAATGCATGTACTTGAGCTTGTATCTCTCAAGCATTTAAAATATTCTTTTGGTGAAAAATATAGGGTTAATTAAGTTTTCGATCGCTACAAATATCTCAAATTTTGATTTTAGCTCCTATAAATATTTTTCGAAAGTTATGGCCCCCTAAATATTTTTTGTCACGACTTTCAGTCAACTCATTTGTATCCTTCCTATTTTGTTAATAAATTTTTAAAGAGATGTTTAGAATACTATAACACCCCCGAGGTCTTCTTTAATGGCTTTCCTTCGTCGATTCACCAACTGTCATACCGTCATGATTTGAATAATTTCAATATATCGTATGAAAATCATTTGTCTGCCTCTAATATTAATTCAGGTTTTCTGGTAAGATAATTTATATATGCACCATTAAAGGTTGTTGTACAATATATGTATCTAATTTTCTGCTTTTCTATAATTGTAGATGTTTGCCATACACTGGATTTTGCAAGCAGCGTTTGGATAAGAGAAACACTACGTTGGCGCTGATAGAGGACAATGGAAACAAATGAGATTTCACTCTTGTGGCTGGAACTTTGTCCCAAAGCAACTGGAGGATAAGGGGACAATGAAAGAGATGGTTGATGCACGCAAAATCAAGTGAGGTGCATACATGATTATAGGTGCTCCAATGCCTGGGAATAGCACGACTGCCTATTCCAGTGTTAAACGTCTTTGATACCTTATAAGTCTAGGCCTTAAGAATTATTTTAAATCATACTTCTTTATTTTAGTCTCAATGTCTTTAAGATTTGTGTCAGAATGTTACACTACTTGGTTTTCGTTTTTTTTTGTTTGTTGTGAGAGTTTCTAATGTCAGATTCAGTCTAATTATCAGCACTTTATATGATGCAAGTTCTAATGAGATTATGAAATGGATTGTAGTTATCCTTTTATCATATGTCCAGTTTTAGTCGGTTTGATTTAATCTATGTGATTGTATTTGAGTTTATAAACAAAGAATCGACAAAACGTTAACAATATATAATATAAATATTAATAAGAGATGTTCTTCTAAAATGCTGGTGCAACCATGTAAATTTTTGAACGCGTTCGAGTTACAGTAATAAAAATACTAATTCATATCCATCCCTTATTGGATAATCACTTCGTCCATTATTATTTATATGATCATACTGTAGTCATCTCAACACTGTGTCATTGGAACAATACTTCCAGCCATTTTGTAAAGTCTTCTGAGCCTCTTGAATCTTCATTCTTCATCTTCCCAAGGACCACATAAATCTTCGGATGTCTTACTTTGCCGATTTGCATGATTTTTCCGTGAATTACATCAAGAACACCCTAAAATTGCTATGTTTCGGGAAGAATAAAATTACATACTCAGATATAGAAAACAATACAAATGTCCCGAAATCATAGACAATTGGTGTAATACTCTTCAATTTTGCGGTAAAACCTATTGAAAATGACTAAAAAACAAGTTAAGAATAACGTAAGATGACTTGTTATCATGTATACTGTGGAATCACTTTGCAAACTATACACATTGTTATGAATAGATAAAACTATGATAGGAAACATACCACTTGAAAACACGCAGCTATCAAGGTGACTCTGTGAAATGCTAAAAAGGCTGAAAACTAAGAGTCATATAAAGAGATTAGTTGTTAACGTTAATGACTAATTGATTGGTTCAGCATTGATTGTTGAAAAAAAATATAGTGCTCAATAGAACAAATTTTGCCTAGATATATATGTTATCATGTAATTAATATTTAACATACACAAGTGTCATCGGAATTGTTATTAATATTGTATATACAACTCAAATTTATTACAGATGACTTCTCACCTTCTTTGATTGTGCTGTCTGAATATGTAAGCAATTAACCAGAAATCAGAATTGCATGTAGTTGTGCGGTTCATCTCATCTACCTGCTGACCCCATGGATTCTAGAAAGAGGCGCAAAATTCATGCAAGCACATACAGTTCATAAAATTTATTGCATCAACCTTCATCTCAGATAAGATTCAGCCATCACAATATCATATCTCTCCATTGTCCGACATCACAAATGGTTAGTTAAACTCACATATCTACAAATATTAGTAATTGATTGAAGGTTGATCTAAAATAATTTCCATGTATTTCTTCAGTTTAAATAGGTGCAGTTCTGACACCACAAGTTACAAACGCCTTGGTCCGGGAAGACATGTTTAAACAAATGCCAACATACATAACTTCCAAAGCCAAGCTGATGAATCCTTCAATGACGTATGTGATGAAAACCGCGAGGATTTAGATATACCAAGCAACTCTGGTAACTTGCAGATAATATACAGAGTCGAATTTATATTGGTAGAGTATATGGAAAACATTTGTTCATGTAATTTTCCTGTTGAGAGACGCAGGACATGTTGGTGGCGTAGAGGTAAATAGTTTAGCAAGAAATTATACTCTAGAGAGTGATATTTTTTTGTCAGCTGTTTGGCTTCTTTGCTTGCAAAAGGTTGGCATTCAGATGTGCTACCTGGTAGTAAGGATTACACTCTTTCTTATTAGAGTATAATTTTAATTGTCATTGGAATTAAAGAATTTTCAAGGAAAACTAGTGATTGGCATTCGTTATTTTGATTCAATTAAAAAATTTCTTGCTAAAGTTGTTTCATATTCTGAACTGCTCAAAGATCTTACTTCTAAAAATGGTTCTGGTGGTAGTAAGTAAACTAAATGGAAGCATATAAAAGAATCATATTAAGTTGATGCAAAGGTAGAAGACATCAAAGTTTAGCTTATATTAAATCAAAATAATCAAATTATTTTACATGCTTTCCTTTAGAGTTCTTACTATCTGGACCATTTTATAAGCAATATCTTTGATTACTTTAGGATATGCAACAACTTTATCAAGGATATCTTTAATAGAATCAAAAAAGTGAATGCCCTTCAATAGTTTCCTTGAAAACTCCATAATTTCCGAGGCAATAAAAATTGTACTCTTATAAGAAAAAAGAGTCTTGTTAACCAGTGCCCTCAGGGCAATAGTTAATGAATCTACAAATAAAATTTTTGTCTTAGAAACATAAAATGTTACTTTTGATAAAGTAATGATTACACAACTTTTTCATGAAAACTTACTTGTTTTAGATGTTTAACCATTGCCCTTAGGGCACTAGTTAGCATTCTCCAAAAAAGAATTATATTCGAGTAAACCATCAAATAGGTCACTGACTTTGTAAGTCATTCTCAAATTAGTCATGAACTTTACTAATATTTCACATTAGTCACTGTCTTTGTTAAAAGTTTCTCAATTTGATCCTTGTCTTTATGTTTTTGTCATATGATGAGGAACTAATTGAAAAACTTTTGACAAAGACAGAGTATCTAGTTTGAGATATTAGTAGAGTAGGGAACTAATTTAAAAATGACTTACAAAAACAAAGACCTATTTAATGGTGTAGTCAATGATATTCTTACTATCATGTAGTTCATCTAAATGTTAACCTTTTGCAAGTAAACGAGGCCAAACAACTTCCTATAAAATACCACTTGCTTGAGTTTTGCTTATTTGAAAATCACCTATAATTAAGGATGTGTATTATTTATACGAGGAGTGCTAGCAATAATCTCTTTTGAACACTCCCTTTAATATTCACTCTTTTATTGGTTTAAATCAGTGTGGGTCAACACATTGAAAATAGAACCCACACAAAATGATGAGACATACATTAGTTTCATCCAATAGAAGAGTGAGTGCTAGAGAGAGTGTTCAAAAGTGAGTTTTGTTAGCATTCCTCTTATTTACTCCCTCCGGTCTCAAATATAAGAAAAAATTCTTTTTTTAGGTTCATTAAATAATTAACGTATCTGCTTTACAATGTAGACCAGATACATTAACTACTCAATGAACCTAAAAAAAAGAATCTTTTCTTATATTTGAGACCGGAAGGAGTATGTTGTAATCTTTGAGAAATCTTTTTCTTCAAGAATGTCATAAATAGACTTCGTAGAATTTTTAGTAAGATTTTGTAAAGTCATTCTCTTTTCCAATTCCAACTGAATCTATAAGAGCTTCAAGTCCAACTAGATCCTTTAAAGCCATAACATAGTTTTCTATGACAATACCCCCACCCCCAAAAAAAAAATCTTCCACACCTACAAATCCCCACTCTAACTAAGACCAAGATTTATATGGAGGAATAAATTGTAGCAACTAAGTTACTAAATTAACATGTTTATGATATAAGCTCATACTTGCTAGAGAGGGATCAGAAATACCATTCAAGAAATAGATAAAAAATCTAATAATATATTTTTCACAAAGAGAACATTCTAAATGTTTGGCAGATACACGGACAAGTACATGCACTTAAAAGAAAACATATAAATTAAGCACATATGCACTATACAAAATATATCACATGTTTTAGAAATCTATCCCCTCAAAAAAATATTTAAAAAATTTGTGCTATTATAGACACAAAACTACATAAGGAAACTTTCCATTTCTTGTTCGAAGGACACACAAAGTTTACTTAAAATTAGGAACAAATATGGTGATGAAAATATTTGTGGGACTTAAACTTGAAAAAATTTAGAGACTAAAAAGTGAAATTAAATTTTTTTATAGGGATCAAAAACTTGTTTAATCCAAAAATATATTGTTAGATTTTTTTTGTGAATATTGTCTCTTATCTTGATCCCTCTCTTTGATCATATATGAGCTTTAATCAAAGTTAACATGTTAATCTACCCTAGCTTCTATTTCTACTGTTTTCCTCTAGATATATAGATGTTGGTTTTACTTTTACTTCAAAATTGTTGTTGACACATATGATATGACTGAAAAACACATGTAAAAGACGACGAAAAAAAGAAGAAAAAAAAAACCTCCCGAAGAACTCATATCAAATATTTTTTAAAAAATATTATATGATATGATAATGTAGCACTTATATTTCAAAGTGCACTTATATTACAGAACTATCAACATTTGTGAAAAGAAATATGCAAAACATTGAGTTGTGAATGTGTCCCACCACTGCTTCAAAAATATATAAGATATAAATAGTAATTTAATTTGCACTACTTAAGTGTTCTAAATAATATAACTTGGTGGTGGTTTCATCCATAAATCGCTGCATTGTTTTCTAATATTGTAACAGTTAGTGGGTATAACCACTATTTTTTAGCAATGCTACCATGAATTTCCAAATGGTATAGTATTTTGCATAAATGTTGACTTATCTATCATACAAGTGAGG
>Ga0228711_1005863_pt1 | contig 18534 bp, 9 predicted proteins | sample MedpolnodulmetaG_2_FD_177996 | JGI IMG/M metagenome (GOLD analysis project Ga0228711, IMG submission 177996) | Root nodule microbial communities from Medicago polymorpha collected in Santa Monica, California, United States - brown nodules | ecosystem: Host-associated > Plants > Roots > Nodule...
AATGAATATCATTAATTTTTCCCTTATGCCATTAATTTTAAGCAATGATATTTATACATATAACTTTGATGACAATTTTATTTTTCTTTTCTTTATTAGCTCAAAAACCAAACATCTCCCTCAAAAACAACAGCTGCCATACTCCTTTCTCAATAAGCATAGGACTGCCCTACTCCTTTCTTCCTCACACATATTCCAAATTCGTCGTCGCCGTCATGTAGATCAAATGGATGGTGGTGCGATGAGGGTCTTTGTCCTCCGCACCACCGTGCCTTTTTGACATACGGTTGCTCTCTCTGTCGTCGTAAAGGTTGGTTTGTGTTTTTGGTGTTTTTTTGTTTCGCTTGGTTGGGACATTGGTGGGTTTCATGGTGTGTCGTTGGATGCTTGTCGGTGGTTGTTTGGTTTTATTGGGGCTACTATTATTCGTTTTCTCTCTTGATTGTGGTGGACGTTATGTTTGCTCGCAACATAGGTGGCGATCGTTTCGATGGATCTTTGGTTGTGTTGGTTTGTGGTGCTTCATGGTGGTGCTGATTTTGGGTCTTTTGTGGTGGGGTTCGTGGTGGTTATTGTGGTGGTTTTTGGTGGTGATGCGCGTGGTGGCTGGTGTTGCTTTTTAGTGATGGTTAATGGTGGTTTTTATGGTGGTCAATGATAGTTTTGGTGACGATGGTGGTAGGGGTGTTGATTTTTGTGGTGGTGTTTGTGGTGGTTGTTAGCGATGGCTATTTTTTTTTCTCTCGTTGTATGATGGTACAAGAGTTTGTAGTTGGCTTTTGCGGTTCTTCGAGGTGTGTTTTGGGTGAAGGTGCTTCGGAGAGCTAAGGGTGGTGTTTGGGGTTTTATTCCTGACTGTTTTTCAAAGGTTGTTGTGTAGGTTTTTAAGTTTGTGTCTAGGGGTTATGTGCGAGCAGCGGAATATGGGTGGTGAAAGTTTTTTTTGTGGTGTTGTGACGATGTTTGAGGATTTTGGTACAACATATGTTTGTGTTGTTTCGTTGATCGTGTTGTTAGCTTGGTTTTAGTGTTTCTATTAATTGATTTCAGAGATAGCCATTTGCTAGGAGGCGTTTTCTATAGGTTTTTTGGATTTTTTTTCTTTGATTTACGGGTGTATGGGTTTTCCATTGGGGGCTCCCCATCTATCATTTGTATGTTGCTACTTTAAGACTCCTAGCTTTGCACTCCTTGTGCTGGTTAAGATTCATTGTGATTTTAATAAATTTCATTTTAGCTTTTTCAAAAAAAAAGGAAAAAAAAATCAATTACGATTTCGTTCGATTTAATTTTTTAGATTAATTTTCATTCCTACCCCCTCCCAGTCACAGGTATACATGCTTACTGTAATATTATATTATTTGACTATTATGTGTATTTATATATTTACACCCTTTTTTTAAAGATATATTATTTATACTTCCTATTACAAAGAAAAAAATACACCTCCTTTTTTTAAGACATGCACTCAGTGTTTATTTTTATGTTTTTTTATTGTACTAATGTGTATAAATTACAAATAGTAGGCTTAAGTTGTATAAATTACAAACAATATACTTAAGAAATTTTTTATTTTGATTAAAACTATTTTGATGTTGATTCAAATTATAGGTATATATATTTTACACTTTCATATTATAACAAACTATACTTATTTTGTAAAAAAAAAAAACTATATTTTGTAAAAAAAAGCAAACAATATGTCAAATATAATATAAGTTTTAATTTTTTTGAATGACATAAAAATATAATATTTTTATATACAAATTTGTTTATGAGTATAATTGAAAGTAAAAAGCTAAGCCAAAAACCATGTACTCTATATATAGTTTTTTTTTTGTTACAGTGATAATGGATAGAAAAACAAAACGAGAAAAGAAAAAAAAATGCTAGCTACTCCTAAGGAACAAAGTGTCAGCTGCATCGCTACTAAGAAGATTAACAAGACCAGTAGGGGGTACATCATGACGAAGAAGTTCCACATCAGAAGAAGTTTCAAGCTTTGCCATGTAGTCTGCACAACGGTTCCCATCTCTATAAGAATGTGAGAAACTGCTATATTGGTTTGAAGCATTTGTTTTAAGTCTTGGATGAGAACAACATATATATGGTATCTCTTAATGGGACCATTAATAAGGTTGATGCAAGCAAGAGAATTAGAGTAGCAAGCAATTTCTGCATAACCCAAATCTTTAGCCATGGTATATTATTTAACTATGTTTCTTTAATTTTTATTTAAAAAACTATTTTGCTTTATTTCTCACTAATATTTTTATTATGACTAGCTCAGCTAAATTTTACTTTAATTTCTCGTTAAAGTTAATTTTATTTTGATTAAAGTTATAGGTATAGATAATAGATGTTTTGCATTTTCATATTGTAGTGAACTGCATTTATCTTTTTCAATGATTCTTTTTTGGTGGTGGCCGGGGTTCGAACCTCAGACCTTACACATATTATGCATTGTCTCTACCAACTGAGTTAAGCTCACGAGAACTTTTTTCAATGATTCTAACAATATAACAAATATATAGTGTCTTTAAAAAAAATATATATAACAAATATAATATAAATTTTTATCTTTTTGAATAACACCAACAAAATAACATTTTTATAGTTAAACTTACTTAAAGACATAATTTGAAGGAGAAAAAGATAGCTCAAAATGGTCAATTTCTTTATATATAATATAGATTTTATTTTATATAATAATTAGTAAAATACCCGTGTGAACGTAACATTGCAGTAATTACATTAAAAATAATTAAATCGGTAATATTGTCAAATGTTTAAAAATATTAAATAAAATTTATCAATATTAATGTAAAAATTAGCTCCCATTCGACAGACTTCTGAATCCATTCATGATCATATTACGATGAAGCTCAACAATGAACTTATACAAATTAAGAGCCTCATTGTGCGAAAAGTGTAGTTGAACCCTGATTATTATTTTAAGAAAATGTTTGATATTAACATTTTACAATCTATAAATTACGTTTTTATCTAAAGATTCATGAAAATATTATAATATTGACTAAAGGGGTATTTACTAATATCGTACAATTGTACTTACAAATAAAATAAGTCATTCCGTAAGATTTCTCGAGTAGAAAAGTACTCAAGCATCCCCAATATAATGTTTGTTTGAGTCATGGGTTGTGTATGTGAGGTAGGACCTACACACATATTATTATTTTGATGGGGTTCACATGAAGAGATGGGTTCTGTAGTGAAGTTCATCCCCTCGAGCTTTTGCTATCCAACCCCTCAGCATGCTCCTCCTTCAATTTCCATGTCTCTTTACTTTTGCTTCATCAGAAATCTATCATCATGCCATAGAATCTAGAATATAGTTATTATGAATAGAAAGTGAGATTCCAACCACTAAATGTTAGATAAGTGGGGGCCTAAACATGTGTGTATAAGCATATAAATCTTTGCATCACAAATCGATTTTATAAGAATAAGTTAAATTTAATATAAAAAACTTAGTTCAATGTTAAACATGGAAAATATTAATTTACAAGAAATCACCCTTAAGCATGATTTACCTTTTTTTTTAAGGAAAAATATATATCTATTTGCCAAAAAACAAGTTAAATAATAAATTTTACACTTAGAACTTTTCTTGAAGATGCATGCTCTCAACCAGAAACAAAAATATTCTTGCCCATCCATTAGTCCCCACTCGATTTCACATCTCATTCATCCTTCCCCTATTCGTGTATGTCTTATTAGCCAGGTTCACCATGCATGGGTATATTAACTCCCATCATTTTAACCCAAAAGAAAAACATATAAATAAAAGCTTATCCATTGCTCACGATAGTATTGATGATTTCATCTTTCTTGTTTGTCCTTTATGAATTCTTTGTCCAGAATCACTTTTTACGTACGGAGACTTGGAGTGGTTTAAGGTAGATATAATACTATGTACATGCCACATCTAGAAGATTAATTTATCTTTTTTTAAGCGAAAATAGTAGTATCAAAATAGTTGAAGAAAAAATACAAAATTATGTGTACCAAAAAAAAATACAAAATTATGGAGGGGCAAGACCAAAATTCATGTAAAAAGTCGAGTGTATGTAAAATACGCTTTTTAATCTCATCTCATGTGATACTTTTAAGCGTATTGTTTTGTTATAAAAAGGCAACAAAAAAAGCATAAAGGGAGTATTGTTTTAACTGAAACATGTTACTTAAAAATAATAGGTGAATATTTCTTATAAAAAGGCAACAAAAAAAATTAACAATTTTGTTAGTTATAAAAAAGAATAAAGGGAGTATTGATTTAACTGAAACATGTTACTTAAAATTCAATGTTTCTTGTATAAAATGTAACAAGAGAGAAGATGTTATAGAGAAAGAGGGAAATATGAGAGAGAATAGATGAGTGTGATAGGAAGGGGAGATAAATAGCGAAGAGATACGAGAGGGATATGAAATGAAACTAGCTTTTGAGTAAAAAATAAAAAATGGTTAAATATGTTTTGGGTCCCTATAAATATACCAACTTTTTGTTTTAATCCCTCTAAAATTTTCCTTCAACTTTTAGTCCCTATTTTTAAGTAAATTTTTGTATTTTTTTAATGAAATTGTGCAGCAATTTAAAGAATATTGTAAAAATCACTCAAAAAAAAAGATTTTTTTAACAAAACATGAATTAAATATGAATTTTTTACCGCCAAAAATATATAAATTCATCTTTTGGTCCATCCTCATTTTCATGCAAAATTTTATTTAAAAATATGAATTATACATATGAGTTTACTTTAAAGGATGACCAAAAGTAAAGATGAAATTTTTTTGGAGGACTAAAAGTGGAAGAAATTTTTTAGAGAAACCAAAAAAAAGTTGACATATTTATAGGGACCAAAAACATATTTAACCCAAATAAAAATGGTATTTTAGATAATTTGTATCTGATATAAAAAGTTGTCTCATGGTTCATTGCAGGAGAAAATTTATGCAATGGTATTTTTATTCAATTTCATGACCAATTTCTAAATCACACATGATACAATTTTCATTTGGTTACACACATGATACAATTTGAGTTGTCACGTTGAATCCTTTATTTATTTTTTTGACAAATCAAATACACATTTGACATGTATGATTTGTTTCCCTTATGAGGTACCATTATTTTTGAACTTGGAGCTTACATCTATTTTAGTTGACAAATATTTTGACAATAATTTAAAACATGGTATTAAAATTCATATTCTTTAAGTAGTTTCTTATTGTTACCAAGTGTTAGATTGTTAGATTTATTAGTCTATTATGAATTGACAATAACCGATCATTATGGAAATTATCATTAATATAAAGTATAGTTTATTGTTATTAACCACCAACCAATTGATGAGTTATTTGATTGGATTTTGTTTCTAAATTAATTATGATGAGGTGAACCATTATGTTAATCTTAACATGAGATCGTTGTTCTTGATCGTTTAACTATTTAATCGTTGTTTAACTAAAATGTTAACACTCTGTAGAATCATATATTGTAATAATCGTAGTAGTGATCATGCTCTCACACTTACTTTTCCTCGCTGATTATCTCCGTAGTTCTAAAGGTGCCCCGTTCTTTTTTTTTTTTGCAGTAGCCTAATGGCTAGAGCTCACACAATTTAATTGTGGAGAAATGGAGTGTCGGGGTTTGAACCCCAACCCTTACATATAATATGCAATATCCCTACCAACTGAGCTAAACTCACTGGGATAAAAGCGCACCGTTCTTGATCAATCATTTATTGAAATATATGTTATGAATTACATTTATGATTTTTGTTATTCTGATTAACTTAAAAGTTCAAATTTTATAGAGATTAAAAACATCTTTAACCCTAAAACAAATATTAATATCTTTTACTGCCTAAGTAATAGTCTGTTGAAAAATTGGAGGGCCTTTCCTCCTTATTTTGGTTTTATGAAAAATTTTAGAGATTTTTTTTTTTGTCAAGTAACCTAGTTGGGTGTTCGGGGTTTGAACCTCAATCCCTGCATATAACAATGTATTTCTCTACCAACTGAACTATGTTCACGGGGACTTGTAGGTTCTGGATATATATTCTTTAAATGAAATAAAATAATACAATTTTTTTAGGGTAGTAATAATAAAATTTTCTCTTAAGCAATAATACAAATCTTGTTACCACGTAAAGTTGCATATTGGAGGGCATATCTGTACGGAACAGTCCTTATAATTGTTGTTGCAACTTATGATGGACCCCACGTAGACAATTTGCCAAAAAGACATAAAAACCAAACCAAAACAATAGCCAACTGTTTCCCATGAATTCCTCTTCAGTGGTTTGCTATTACTGCTTTTGGTTTTCGCCCCCTCTTTAATATGTGGACCCTCTTATACAAGTCTCCCCAGAAAATTTCTAACTATAGCATCATTTTAATGATTTTTTTAGGATAATCCATGCATTGTGAAAGATTACTACTACCAAAGTACATGCATGATACATTCCGCCAAATTAAATAATGCAAACAACCAAATTTATTTGATTGTCATGGCTTCTTAAAAAAAATATTACCATTGTTTAGCCCTCTGTTTTTTTATAGATAACTTTTTATCGTACAAAAAATTTAGGTGATTTAAGTTCTATACTCATTAGAGTCATGGAATCTTCCTAAGTAAAATATAATTCTACATTGGACGAAAATTTGAATGTTTAATAACATATAGGTTGAAAGGATTATATATTGAATGTTTAAAAATTTTAGATGAAGATGTGGTGTCCAAACTTTTATAGTATAATAACTGATGACTAGACTAAAGGCGACCGACTCGTTATGCTAAAAGTCTTTATGTTAATGTGTTAATCAAACGACGTGTCTCATTGATGTTGAGTATCAATGGCATCCCAATTGATTGAATCACATGGTTAAAAGGAAGAATTGGTGTGTCAAGTGTGATAACATAGGCCTACATTGAATGGAATTGTGACGATCCTCAACGATATATAGACCCCTTTCGTAATTCAATAGCTAGGAAAAATTCAAGGCTCAATTTTGTTATTTGATTTCAGGTGATATGTTAATGCGTGAAAAATTTCTACTATTTAACTAGCTTGTGTTTGGGTCATAAGAAAATCTTAAACAAAATGTGATGTGATTTTCGTCAAAAAGACGGTAATCTAAATCACATTTGTGAAATCCTTAGATTTTATCTTAAATTTCAGCTAGAATGGAAGATTTTAATTAAATCAATCAATCAATAATATATTCAACAGCTTGTGTGTTTAGTTGAGATGTAATGTTTTTTGGATTGATCGGGGCTAGACATTTAATATACCATGTCTCGTTAATTCATTTGTTTTGACTGTATCATTTATGTGTTTTTTGTATCATTAATTAGTATATCTTGTGCTTTAAATAGAGGTTATGAAATAAATTTTGTTTGGTTTGTTAAAAAAACGATTAAAAAACATTAATAAATACAATATTTTACCAACGAAACTATAGCTAAGTTACACGACAATTTTAATAACTGTAATTACTACTGTGGTTTATATATATACTACCCCACTCATGATGATGCAAAGTATTATAAAGGTGTTATGAAAAGAAAGCAGATATTAAGTAAGCACAAGTGGAGTAGTAAACTGTATAAGACCCTGATATTATTATGTTGCCGACATGGCAAGCATAGAAGTGTCGATGAAGTGTGGATGAAGTCAAATACAATTTGGACAAGTGGAAGGTGTGGTAGTTGGCCACTACGTGTTATTTGTTTTTTTGTTATTACTGCCACAGATTAGGCCAATGGTATCTTTAAGATAAGCTTCTTTTCTCACTCAAAAAGTCACCATCTCAATACCAACATCTCATTGTTCAACTTGCAAAAGTGTACTATTATCATTTGCACAACTTGGCTACTTGAACTTGATTTGATATTCCATATAGGAAATTTCCAGCAAATTTAATTCATTGTATGATGTGGTTAAAATTATGTAAAGAGTATTTTGTTGGAATATCAAAATAGGTTTTCTTTTTGGAGCAAGGATATCTCCAGGTCAACAGGTTTGTCTTTTGTTGCCCAGTTATAAGAAAAGTCAAATAAGGCTGTACATGCGGAGAAAAAAGAATAAAGTTCATTTTTTGAGGAGAAAAGGAATAAAGTTAGTGTTTCTTAAGAAACTTCTTTATAAAGTATATTAATTTCTGTGATAAATTTTAATCAAGTACTTAGTTAAGTACTTCATACATGTCCACTTTGTGGTGTATAACTGATTATTATACACCACACCTCAAAAACATTATATTTATTTTTTGGTGTAGTAGAAAATTAATTGCATTCTCCAAACTGATGCGTTTTCATTTAATTTACTAGTTATCGAATTTTTTTTTGCAATATTTTACTAGAAGAACTTGATTAATAAGCATAAAATTTGAATTATTGGAAGAGTAGTTTGAGAATGACAAAGTTAAATAGGGTAATATTAGATAGAATTTGCTTAGATTTTAGACAAATACACAAATAAACATGATACCTTTATTTCCTTCTTCTTATAATTGATTTCAAAGGGAGTATAGCGCAAAAAAAAAAAGGTTGCTCACAAACTAGCAAGGTGAAGTCCTTGCATGTAATGCTAGTCTTCAAAGCATTTCTTGTTCCACTAATTTTATAAAGAAATAAAATAACTTTGGTTCCAATTTCAAAAAAGTATGAATGAATGCGAGTGAAAAGTATCTATAAGTCTTTGGGAGCGTTTGTTTCAAGTCATATTTAGAGATTTATGAGAATATGATAGCAGGAAAGATATTCCAATGTTTGTTTTAAAATTTTATTTTGGGAATAGAAGTTTCCTAGGAATGTTTTTTTTAAGGGAAACATGTTTATAGCATTTCATTAATAATAAGAGATGTAAATGATAGCAATTGGATTCCTGTAAGATTATCTCGAACTAGCCCCCTATCTCGCATCTTTTCTTCGCTGATGATGTTCTCCTGTTTGCGAAAGCTTCTAATTCGCAAGCTACAATTATAGCCAACATTTTACAGCGTTTTGCCAATTGCTCAGGCCTCAAGGTGAATATCATGAAATCCAAAGTTTTCTTCTCTTCGTCCACCAAGAGGGGAAAAATGGATTCAATTGTTGCTCGCACTGGGATTCAACGCACTCTCTCGCTTGAAAAGTACTTGGGTTTTCCTATGCTACATGGGCGCCTACAACGTAGGCACTTTGAGTTTCTTGAGGAAAAAATTAGCCAAAAGTTGGCATCGTGGCAAAACAAACTGTTAAATAAGGCGGGACGTTTAACCCTTGTCAAGTCTGTGTTGAACTCTATTCCAAATTATTATATGCAAATAGCCTCGTTGCCACAAACTATTTGTGATTCTATTGATAGAATGGCTCGTAATTTTTTGTGGAAGGGAAATTCTAATGGTGGTGTGCATCTTGTTGGTTGGCGTAGAATATCGAAACCAAAGAATCTAGGTGGGCTTGGGATTCGGAAGGCGCGTGAGGCTAATACCGCGATGTTGGGTAAGCTTGTTTGGAGCCTCCATCAAGAGCCTAATGCGCTTTGGGCTCAGGTTTTAAAGCATAAGTATGTTAAAGGGACAACCTTTCTCGATATGAATAAGAAACCGGGATCGAGTGTTTGGAACACAATTATGAAAGCTCTTTTCGTGCTTAAAGATGGTTTTGAATTTCGACTGGGTGATGGGAGTTCCTCCTTCTGGTTCTCAAATTGGTCTACGGATGGGAAGCTAGCTGTAAAAGTGCCTTTTGTGGATATTCATGACCTGCAGTTACAAGTTAATGATGTCTATGTGAACGATAATTGGAATTTTAATTTGCTCTACACAAACCTCCCTTCTGAAGTGCGCGACCGATTGCAATCCCTTCTTCTCTGCTTGAACGCTTTGGTGCCTAGTCGTATTACTTGGAAAGGCAATTTGGATGGCATATACACCGCCAGAGATGGATATTACTGGCTAAATAGAAATGAATTTGTTTGTGATGCTACAAATAACATTTGTTGGAGCTGGATGTGGCATATTCCCGCTCCAGTGAAGCTGAAATTCTTCATCTGGACAACCCTTCATGAGTCCTTGCCTACGAGATCTTTATTGTGTCACCGTGGTATTATTCAAATGGATCTTTGCCCCCGGTGTAATAGATATACAGAGACAATTTTACATTGTTTGCGTGATTGTGAGTTTGCTGTTTTGATTTGGAAATCATTGGGATTCATAGATCATGGCTTTTATCATGAGAATGTGGTGTATGAGTGGCTACGTAGCGGTATACATGGTGCTAATATTTATACTTTCTTGGCTGCGTGTTAGTGGTTGTGGCGCGTGCAGAATATTTTATGACTTGCAAATGAGGTTATTTCTCCCTACAGCTTAAAACTCGTAATAGTGAACTTTGCAAATTTACTAGCTCAATGTTTTCCAAAATCTAATCTGACTACCCAGCCGCGTTTGGTAAAGTGGAATGCCCATTATGGACAAGGCTCAATTTTGAATGTTGATGGTAGTAGCCCTGAGAATCCTGGGGTCTCGGGTTTTGGAGGCTTGCTTTGAAATAATAATGGGGCGTGGATCCGTAGTTTTGCCGGGAATATTGGTTTTTCTAATATACTTCATGCTGAATTGCTGGCAATGTATCATGGCTTGCGACTTGCTTGGGAGTTGGAGGTTACAAACTTGGTGCTAATATTTATACTTTCTTGGCTGCGTGTTGGTGGTTGTGGCCCGCGCGAAATAGTTTATGCCTTGCAAATGAGGTTATTTCTCCCTACAGCTTAAAACTCATAGCAGTGAACTTTGCAAATTTACTAGCTCAGTCTTTTCCAAAATCTAATCTGACTACCCAGCTGCGTTTGGTAAAGTGGAATGCCTATTATGGACAAGGCTCGATTTTGAATGTTGATGGTAGTAGCCCTGAGAATCCTGGGGTCTCGGGTTTGGGAGGCTTGCTTCGAAATAATAATGGGGCGTGGATCCGTAGTTTTTCTGGGAATATTGGTTTTTCTAATATACTTCATGCTGAATTGATGGCAATGTATCATGGCTTGCGACTTGCTTGGGAGTTGGAGGTTACAAACTTGGTGTGTTATTCATATTCGAAAACAACCATTAATTTAATCTTTGCGACGGTTAATGATTGGCACCATTATGCCCCGATTATTCGGAATATTCAGGAGCTCCTGGCAAGGGATTGGCAGGTTCGTGTTTTGCATACTCTTAGGGAGGGAAATGCCTGTGCATATTATTTAGCTAAACTTGGTGCAGGCAGCCATGAGTCCTTCTGGTCCATAGAGCACCCGCCTGCTGGAATCAACCTACTCCTTCTAACCGATGCTAGTGGGACCTTCTTTTCTAGATAGTTTTTTTTTTCTTTCTTTGTTTTTGTTTTTTTTTCTTCTCTGTTTGTACCAAAAGAGATTGGGAGGAATGTTGTTTTGTTCCTAAGAAAATTGGAAGGAATAAAGTTGTCATGAAGGTGGGAATAAAATCATTAACCAAACATATTTTCTCAGTAAACCCGGGAATAAAATTCCTAGGAAAATTATTCCCAAGATTATATTATATAAATTTGAAACAAACGCTCTACGACTAAACTTTATTACTCTCTTTGTCATAAATTAAACGAGTTATTTGTTTATTTCACACTTATTAATTAAGAAAAGAGAAATACTAAATAGCACGACAGATAAAACCCACAAAAACTGCACGACATGTAAAAAGCGGTTTACATACAATAAATATGGGGCGGTGCTAATAAATCTTATGCTGCATCCAATGTTCATGATTCATTTGTGGGGTTGTCGTGCTTGTGTGTTTTGGCAACAATCATTATTCTTAAGAAAATGTATAAGTGAAAGAGAGAAAAATAGTTTTATTATTATCATAAATGTAAAGTGAAATATATTAAATTAGAAGTGATGAAAGTAGTATTAATTAGAGTTATAATTGTAAAAAAGTAATTAACATTGCATTGAAAATTAAAATGAATCAGTTATTTTATCACAATATTTTTTTTACAAAATTATCACTTATTATGAAACTGGAAGGAGTAGAGAATATGATTGATGAACTTCAAACAAGTCTGCTCTCAACTACATATTTTTCAACCATACTATTGAATTTGAGACATTTCTTAAAGAAATCCGAGTATAGTTCGTCTCAATATAATGGGTTAGAGATTGTTAATATTGCTTGCATCGTTAGTACGTTAACTGTTCTTATGTCATGCTAATCATATATTTTGAATATGAGTTTTGATTGTGTGATAAAGGATCTCTCTTTTTCTCACTCATATTTTCCAATCACATACTTTCAATAATCATGGTGGAATATTGATTGGGATTTTTCATCACATCAGACTTGTCTTGAATAGGAGGAATAATTGCGTACATGGGTTAATCTTTAACGGAAACAAATGAAAGTTTCAGCAAATATTAATTTGTCAACAAAATTTTTCAGCCTGTGCGGCTAAGTACTAAGCGATTGTGTGCCTAATTAATTGAAGTAATTATTGCAAGTCGACTATTTCTTTTACAAATAGTATAGTTTACGTTGACTTGTCCTATAGTTAGGCTACATAAGGGATACGGCTACATTAAGGACACGGCTCCCTCGATAGATGGAAGTTTTTCACGCAGTTGGATTAAATACAAGCGACCGTTGAATCAAAATCAAACAATCTACTTTTTTTAGATTTATTAAATAATAATTGATATATTTTGTCGATATTATAGATCAAATACATCAGTTATACCATAAAACTAATTTTTTTTTTTTTAATTATAATAGTGACTATACATGCTATTATATTCAAGATCATAATAGTGACTAAACTAGGGCTTATGGTCCGACAATGATAACCATTTGCATTTCTCTTTTTGAACTTTTGCTCAACGTTGAGTGATTCCCAAACCCAATTAATAATTTAATATATCACATTAAATCACTTAATTATTGATTTTCCAATTATAGATCTGGACTGCCCAGTTAAGCCAGCGCACACAGTCATAAAATATTACAAGAGCATAATAAGTCTATGTATAGTTCAGGAATTTTTGTAGACCAATCTCCAAATAAATAATAAGAGTAGTAGATTCGCAAGAGTGTCGGATGATATATGCTAAAATCAATATAAACAACGTGTTGAATACATTAAAAATACAAGATTAAATCACACTTGCTCATTATATATCATACTTAAATGAAGTATACTACACACTTATTGAGTTTGAATTGGTCTTTTCAGTCAAAGCATGGCTGGATCGAAGAGAAAAAAAGTTTCTGACATTATTGTAAATTATTATTAACGTGTTGCGTATTTAAAGTCATATATAGAAGGAAGATATTCGTTGTATGCTTGTTAAAAGTCAATTTCCACACTTGGCTTAGTGTAAGTTTATGAATATATGGGTTTGGTCAAAGTCAATGCCTAGATCAAATATTCTAGACTTTATAAATTGGAAAATATCGAAATGTCTTGCACTAAAATGTTATTTTAGGTAGAGGGAAAACATAATGAAATGGTATAAACAAATCTGACCCAACAGCCCTTATGCATGCATGTCTGTTGTTGACTACCACGAAGGACGCATCTGAAATGTTACGAGATCCACAGCTGACATGATGTGTTTACAAAGATTTAGTATTATTTTTTTAGATTAATTGTTTTACATTTATATGGAATGACAATGTAAAATCTTTTAATACATACTATAATCAAATGACACTATAATGTCAATTTAATTGATGTGTTAGCATAAAAAATATCTATAAACATCTAAACAGCGAAATAAAGTTGAATACATGTGTTCCTTAAAAAAAAAATTAAATACATGTGTAAATTTTTTACACTGCCATCGATTAAGTAAAATTCATTTTTTTTCTTAGAGTTTAATTACTATACATTAACGGTGTAAAATCATTTTACACATGAATTCAACTATGTTGCCACATCAATTAATGAATATGACAACTTATGTCTTTACATATTTATTTTAGATGTATGTGTAAAATAATTTCAATTTTGTGATAGTGTATCCTAATTAAATTATTTTTCTTATAATATGGTTGAAACATGTGATTGAATTTTTTGCTAATACCTGTTGTGAGTTGAGTTGATTAAGTCATCCGAAATTTTGCAATTGATAACTTAAGTCATACATAAATTCTACCGTAAATCCTTAATGAAATTGATGTAACGGTTTTACAGATCTTGCATGTACTGTGTCTTTCTAATCTAAATTATAATTTTTTCGTAACATAAAAAATCTCAAATACTAGGGGTGAGAAAAAAAAAACCAAAAACTGAATTGAACTGTTGAACTGAACCATTACTAACAGTTCTGAAACTGAACTTAAACGGTTCAGTTCAAAACAGTTCAGTTCGATTCAAAACAGTTCAGTTCAGTTCGGAACAGTTCAGTTCAGTTTGGTAACTAAAATTCAATTTCATTTGTTTTTTTCATATTTTTTTCAGAGGTATTAATAATAACAGTTCAGTTCAGTTCTGTTTGAAACAGTTCAGTTTAGTTCGAAATGCAAACAGTTCAGTTCAGTTATTTTAAATTTAGCAAACAGTTCAGTTCAGTTCGGTTCATCCCGAACTGAACCATGCCCACCCCTATCAAATACATGCCGCACAAATGCTCGGTAAGACAAACTGAGTTAATACCAATGTTTCATTCTGCATTTTTTTAGCAATGTTTCATTCTACTTTAAGTCTTTCATATATTGTGATTTTGGTTGGCTTAATTTTTTGAACGATTCTAGACTTCAATGTGATAATGTTGTTCTTTTATTTATGTAATAAAGAAAGTTCCTATATTCCTTTTAGTCCTCTGTTCTTTTATTTATGTAATAAAGAAAGTTCCTATATTCCTTTTAGTCCTCTAAATATAGTGATCGTGCAAATTTAATCCTACACTTATAGTCTTCGAAGTAACATGATTGTGCACAAAATATAAATTTGGGAATGAAAATTGTACAATAATAATATTCGAGAGCCTAAAAATGATGGAAAATGTAAGGGAAGTTAGACCATCTATAATAGGGAGTCCTTCCCCCATTTAGCATCATGCTAAATAGACACCTCTATCGTGACACCAATTAATATGGTGCTTATAGAGATGAGTACTTTTATAGGCACCCTCACTCTCCTATTACTCATGGAATGGAAAAACTTTTTTTAACGAGTGCCAGAGCAACTTTTTTCAACCAAATTTTGTTTAAAACAACAAATAATTTACCCATCTGAATGGAAAAAAAAAACAGACATATAGTGATTGGATTTAAGCAAAACAACAAATGATTTCCCATCATTTATTTTATTTTATTTTTTCAAGTTTTAACTTTTTTTTATAATTTATAATTAAATTATTTCAATATTTTAAAATTATATAATTATGAATGAATATATAAATTATTGTTAAAATTTAATGATATACAGTTATTGCATGGATAATTATTTTGAGGTGTTGGGTTGGAGAGATTGGATGCTTATTAATTATAAAACGAATGACGTGTACGGTCGGGACCCGTTTAAACACCCAAATGAAGTGTTGCATTGTGGATGGTATTAGAGAGAATCCCATTATTGCATAAGGGACATAAATGCATTGTGTGGTGTGCATGTGATTGTTATGAGAAAATTGTTGTTTCCACTTCAAAAATTGCTATAACACATATGGAAATTACGTATATAACTCCAAAGGTAGCTAACTACCGTTTGGATAGCGAATTACAATTAATTGTTGTTGTGCTAACAACAATTGACTTTGACTCAGCTACACTTAAGTGCAGTTCCTTCCTGCTTAAGCATCCTTTATATTTTTTGTTGACAAAGATGTATACATAACAGCTTAATCTGCATAATGCTATCGTTATCATAACTAGCGAAAAGACGGGCACGTGCCCTAAACCCTAAACCACTCACGTGCCCGTTTTTTCGCTCTTTTTATTGCACTGACGTTTGAAAATTATGAACGGTTTTTTTTTTGTATGAAATTTTGATTTGAATAAAACTAAAAATATAAATGTTTGTTGCCTTCAAGTTATAACAAACTAAACTAACGATGATTATCTATTTCAATGACACCAACAGTATAACAAAAATATATAATCTAAATTCATTTTTTCTAATGACACCAACAACAATCTTTATTATAGAAAAAGTTGTTTAAGAGTATAATTGGTATAATGAAAAAGTAAGTATAAATATACTCATATAGTTTGTTACATTTTTTAAATGATAAAGGAAAAAAAACCAGACATATATATTCATATCGTGTTTGTTATATTTTTTTAAATATTTAAATTTATTCTTATCTATTTGTTAAATGTATTATTTGTATTGAAAATTGATGGTATTTTTGAAAAGAGAAAAAGTCAACTCAAAAGAGCTGAAAAGAGAAAAAGTCAACCCAAAAGAGCGGAAAAGATTAAAATAAGATATATCCAATATAATGTCCTAAATTTCGAAATAGTGTGTGATTTTGCTATAAGCCAATTTTGCAATAGCACCAAACCCCTTCTCAAGGGATAGAACTTGGGTGACATTGTGGTTGGTGATATTGGTCAACCACAAGTGTAAAAAAAACCTTATTAAATTCCTGCATTGAAAATTTCAAAAATCAAAAGTACACAACGATCACACAAGTGTGATTAAGCAATTAAGCTACTTATAATCACAGAAACGAATATCAAGTTGTGACAAATTTATTTGAGATATGTGTTACCAAACTGATGTCCTCCTTGCGCAACCATTGTTGAAGTACATAATTGATATGCTCTGTAATGAATTGAACCGAAGTGCAGCTTAGCCAACTGCGATTAACTACTGTTCGCTACCCAAATGTAGTTAGTTGCAGTTGGGGTTACATGTATATTTTCCATGTGTGTCATAGCAATTTTTGAAGTGGGAACAACAACTTTTTTGTTATGAAGCCTATGATCCGATTTTGAGCCCAAGCCCTTATTTCTTGAGAAAAAGTAATGGTGCAATTGTGTTGCATATTATTAATGTTTAATTTATAATGTTTAATTTATTCTTAATATATACTGATCGAAAATATTTTTAAAAAGTTATTTTTGTAAGAGTCAAATTACAGAACAAAATTTGTAAAAGTTGTAATTTTTATGCATTTTCTTTTACATAGACAAGTCTCGCATTATAATCTATCTTAGATCTCAAAATGTACTAGGCTGGCACTAGGAATGATCAAACTTAATCCTTTACAAATCACTGTGTCTAACAAATGAAAATACACCAACAGATTTCTGAGTCATCAGTCCAGTTAGTTGGAACTAGGCACCTACTAGATTTGTTTTTTTGTGGTGGATGGCACCTACGAGACTAGGTAGATTCAAGTCTATTCATATCCAATCAAAAAGTTAGTCCTTATCTTTGATTAAACTTTACTGGACCTAAACATATACTCATAACCGAAATGAATCAATGATAAGTAATTAAGTACCAACAATGAACACAAATAGTATTATTATGATTAAAAGTGAGTTACTTACATCATCATTCATAAAAGTCAGTAAGTTTTGTTACTACTCTCTCCGTTACTTAATACTTGACACAATTGATCTTATTACGCATGTCAATGCATAATTTTGAGCTTAAACATCTTGAGAATATATTAGAAAAAATTATGAAAATTAGATATTTTGAAAATATAAGACAAATCTAACATCTTATATGATAGTATTTATCTTTGTATATTAATAGAAAAATATGATCAAAGTAAGTTAGATCAAAATTACACATTTTCAAATGGATCATCTATTATGAGATGGAGGGAGCATCTTTTACGAGCGAAGGTGTATCTAGTAGACAATTTACTCAAAGGAATGAACCCTCTAACTTAGAGATTAACGGTTACCCTATCACTCTAACATACAAAGCAGAATGGTTAAAATGTATAATCCACATGGCACCCTCTATTCATAATAATGCCACATGTCATTCTTTAAGAAAACCAATCTTATACAAGTTTTTGATTCTACAATTACATGAGAAGGTTGACCATTCCTATTAATTGACATTAAAATATAAATTGATTTCATGAGATTTGAAGTAATCAAAATAAAAATAATTAATAGTTGATAACAAATAATAAATGCACAAGAAAGCACCAACAATTTTTTTCACGGACGCAAGAAAGGAAATTTATTTCCTACACACAAAAAAGGAAATTTATAATTAGCAAATAATAAATTCACAATTTTTTCAGGCACGCAAGAAAGGAAATTTTTTTTTTTATCAATTTTTATACTTCAGAAAACCATTCAAATTCATCTCCTATACATTCATTTTAGAATGGTGAAATTACACAATCCACATGGCATAACAAAATGAAATACCTAAGAAAAGTGACATGTGGCAAGTTGAATCACAAAGATATGAATATGAATATAACTCTTACAATTTTAAAACTTAAATTTCACTTACTACCATTTATGACTTACCAAAAGGACAAAACATACACCAATTAAATATTTTGTTAAAGTCAAATTTTTCAAAAA
>Ga0228711_1005866_pt1 | contig 18523 bp, 14 predicted proteins | sample MedpolnodulmetaG_2_FD_177996 | JGI IMG/M metagenome (GOLD analysis project Ga0228711, IMG submission 177996) | Root nodule microbial communities from Medicago polymorpha collected in Santa Monica, California, United States - brown nodules | ecosystem: Host-associated > Plants > Roots > Nodule...
CTTTTTTTTTTTTTCAAAATAAAATTGTGGATGATCCTCTATCCCTAAGCTGCAATTAGGCCATTGTGTCTGAGCAATGCATCTGGTGTTGGTTCTCTCCCACGGAATTGCACAAACACCTGCATAAAAAAAAAACCACATTGCATTAAATGTTCAAGATCCACAGACCAAAGTTGGTAAAATCCCTAGTTACTCCACATATGCATGTGAGAGATTTTGGACTATATCTCCATTAACAAGCAACTGCACAAAACAAATGAAGTACTACTGGAAGAAGTTTTGCAGTGTAATTGTCTTATCTCAATTCTCACCTCGAGTGGTGGCTTGCCACCTCCAAGAGCAAGAATGGTCTCCCTGAACTTGTGTCCCGTTTCTATAACAGCCTGTGTAAATGTAAATATATAATGATCTCAATTCTCTTTCATTCCGCGACTAAAATGATGGTTTACTCTTAAAAAATAAATACAGTAGGTGACAATATGAGACAAGCTATGCTGCATATTTTATGAAAAATTGAGGATCTTGAAGATTAAAGACAGACATGTCCCTATAGAGAAAAGTAAAATCCTTATCGACAATTTTTCTTAATCAAATACAGTACCTTGTTATTATCCAATCCTGCATCCTCAAATGCAGAGAAAGCATCTGCAGACAGCACTTCAGCCCACTGCATAACACACAAATTCACCATAAGATATAAATTGTTATTTTCCCCTTTGTTGTGGACGATATGCCATGAGAGACTTTCAATATATGAAACAAAATGTCCATAATTATCAAAGCAATAGAAAATATACCTTGTAGCTATAGTATCCTGCTGCATATCCACCTAATAAATGGAAAATCCAGAAAAATGAAATAAAATGAGTTTCATCAAAGATGATAATTGCATACTCTCTGTTCTTTTAAAATTTGACGGTTTTTAAGGAAAATATTGTTCTTATAGTTGGTCGTTTTGAAAACAGATGGTTAGTTACCTATTTTTTTTTCAATTATTTTATACTTACATTATTGAGTGAATAAAAAGTAAGGTTATATTAGAAACATGCTTATTAACCAAAGTTATTTTTTGGTTTGTGCTAAACAACCTTAAAAGCCATGCACAATGGAACAGACGGCGTAATCAACAAAGAGGTATAGGAGGCACAGCAAACCTGCAAATATATGACTGAAGCTGCAAAGGAACCTGTCCTCTGGCAATGGAGGAATCACTTGAGTTTTCTCGGAAACTCTGCGATCAACATCATAGATGGATTCTTGTCCCCCAGGAACATATTTTGTATGAAGTTCCAGATCAACAGTTGCAAATTTTATCTGCAACCAATATAGATTACACTCAAAGTCATTTATTTGAGACATATACGTAACACAGCCCAAGAAAGATGGGTTCGAATCAGCATTTGACGCTAGAAACACTTGATTTAATATTTAAAAGAATCAATAGCATCTAAAAACAGTTTGTTCTATCATTCAAAAACAGACACAATAGAAAAAAAGGGTGTGAAGACAAGATTAAAAAAAAAAGAAATACAAATCCACTGTTTTAAAGCAAAAGAAAATGGTGTAAAAATGTAAAAGATTGGAAAACCCAAAAGTACCAATACGATTACGAATTACAGAACATGTAAAAAAAAGTATGTATTTCTGTTTTGAAGGCACACAAAAAACCATAAGATGCTATTCATAAATTCATGAGCAAAGAGTAAAATATCCAAGTTTTCAATTCATATAAAAATATAGAAAAGGTGCAGTTAACCAATTCATTCATACTGACCTGTCGAAGACTTTGAGTGCCAGCACGATAAGTTCTGGCGGCAACAAGCTTCTGATATACCTCTTCTGGGAGAGTCTCCCCAGTTTCAAAATGTTTTGCAATGCCCATTAAAGTCTTTCTAAATCAACAAAAAAAAAATGATATTCATGTTAAGAAATATGTCATTTTACAAAAGAAAGGATCAAAGTAACATCCATCCATTCAAGACAAAGACATAAACTTTATATGGATTTATATTGTTACTCACTTATGGTAGCACCAGTTTTCCATAAACTGGGAAGGTAATTCAACAGCATCCCACTCTATTCCCCTAATACCAGCAACTAGACCCTCATCTTCCCTGGTAAGCATGTGCTGAAGTGCGTGGCCAAATTCATGGAAGACAGTCTCAACCTGAGAAAAAGGAGAAGACGGAAAAGATAGTTTGTGAAACCTTTTGAATTTTCAATGATTAATAAGGAAACAACTTAGTAACTGCAGCTCAGTCTCAGTCAACACTCAACACAACAAATATGAAAGAGTAGTTTAACAGGAAAAAACACAAGTGAACCTTGAAAGTTTACTAGTATAACTTTGTCTGTTACATCCAAGTCCAACATGAATTTTCAAGAATGAAATCCAATCTAAAGCTACAATCTTTCTTAAAATATAAAAAAGTGATAATTTGGACTGAAAAACTCTTCCATTTTTGTATAACTTTGACATGGTCTAATATATGTAATCATGCGAAGGCCAGATAATGCTAGAAGCAACTAGTGTTCCCATTAATATAGCCCAGACAACTTTTTTTCTTACACAAATAATTATAGCTTAAAAAGTTAAAATAGATAAATAAATAGAGTAAAATATGGGTTACCTCACGGAATGTCATTAAACTTGGCTTGCTTCCTACTGGAGGTGTTTGATTGCACACCATGTGGGCCACAGGCAACCTTGATGAGTTACCATCAGGCGACAGTACACGACTACGAGCAACAACTTCATCCATCCACGCACCTTGCCTTTTTTCAGAAGGACGACTGTAGGGATCAAAATAAAAATAGGCAACTGGACTGCCTGAGGAATCTTTGACACGAAAGAACTTGACATCACTGTTCCAAACCTGAATAACAATAATCATTTGTCAGACAGTTCAAAATAGATGATCCTCAATGCAAGAACCACAGATGAATAAAAGGGAGCCTAATTACCGGAGCTAGACCGTCAGCTGGCTCAATTTCAATGCCAAAAAGTGTTTTTGCAAGGTCAAAGAGTCCATCCATAACATTTGGCAGAGAAAAAAATGGGCGCAGTTCTTCCTATGAGACAAAATAGCAGATGTATGAGCTTTCCAAGGCAGATTAAAAGTTACAAATGAAAGACCAAAACATTGTTAAAGGTAATAAAATCTTTGTATTGGTTAGTAAATTAGTCAAAGGGGCAAACGGGATGAGAAATCCATATACCATAACTAGGGGGAATGAACTTTCATATGTGGTTGACATGAATAAAAGTACAGTGAACAGAATTATGGAGCTTTCCCTTTAACTAAGATGGATGTCCCATTAGTTAGATAAATTTGGAGAAAAAGGAACGTTTAGTGGCAAAAATATTCAAATGCAGGAACAAAATAACGGAGATCAAAGAATGAGATCCTTTATCATATGCAATTACAAATTATGAAATTGAAAATAATTATATATCAAGGGAAGCCTTGACATAACAGTTTTTCAAAACAGACATTCAAGCTGTATAGAATATTGAGCGTGCAAATTATTCTATACATGAACAATGCATTAAATATTAAACTATGTGGAATAGAAATTAATCCTTCTTCCAGATATGCTTAATTTATTTCTCATCTTAACTAACAAACCATGTCAAATCTAAAACCTTATGTTCTTAAAGTGTCTTTTCAACATGAATTTTCAAGGCGGAGTGTGAGAGCAACCTCATTAATGTCATATTTTGATTCACGAAGCCTCTCACTCCAAAAGCTAATGTCCCAATGTGTCAAATCATCAGCTTCCAATGCACCCTGGTCTTTAGAAAATTTCTTAAGGTCTTCCATATCTGCAAGGAAGAAAGATGGAATGTCCAAGTTATTGCCTCATTAGAGGAAGATGGACGTGTGTGTATGTACACACAAAAAAAAAAACAAATAGAAAATCACATAAAACTATATAAGATATATGTCTGATTTATTAGATGTTGGAAATTTGGAATCATACAAAAAAGACATTTATTTTTTACTATTTTGGAATAGTAAATGACAATAAGGAGCCAAATCAATATATACATATACAAAATGCACTTTCCCCATACTAACTAATTGAAAAAACTGTGTACTATTTAAATCATGAAGCAAACACTGAAATTGACACATCTTATACATTACCTTGTACTGCAGCATCCCAGGAAGCTTTACGAAGCTTCTCTAGAAGTTCTTCTGCTTTATCAACAGTTGCCATCTTGGTTGCCATGCTAACCTGAAAGATAATGCATCAGTAACCTACATAGAATTATGTTCTTAATGATGAAAGAGTCATACCTCTGCATAGTTATTGTAGTCGAGAAGCTTGGCCTTTTCCAACCTCAGCTTTAAAATTTGCTCGATCAATTTAGTATTATCCAAATCACCACTTGATGCTCGAGTTAAATATGCACGGTAGACTTCCTCACGCAGAGAACGGTTGCGAGCATGTTGCATGACTGCAATATAACTTGGAGCATCCAATGTAATTACCCATGGCCCATTCTCAGCGGTGGCATTTTGATGCCCCTGCATTTTTTTTCCATCAAGTAATCAGAACTCAAAGATAACTGACTGTTACAACTTGAGAATAATAACATAACATGTCAACATGACATACCTTGGATACTGCGCTTTGTGCAGCCAACCCAAGAGCAGTAGCAGGTAATCCTTCAATCTCCTTCTTATCTGTAATGAGCTTTTCAAACTTTTTGGTTGCATCCAGAACGTTCTCCCCAAATTTTTCTGATAACCTTTCCAGCTCCTATGGATGATGAAACCATGACAATATTACACACACACAACTATAAGAAAGCATCATCACTTGAATTTTAGTTAGTTATGATGTACAATCACTTTGCTTCAGGAATTTGAGCACATTGGTAAGTGTAGAATCATTGAATCAAAATCTGGTCACTACATTTGATTTAACTGGGATTTTTCATATGAAGAAGAATTCCTCGCTGTCATATACTGCCAATGAAATTGGAATTTCAGGCTGTGCTGCATGTGGTTCCTTTGGGATTTTTGAAAATCTCTATTTCAACAGAATTCGACCAAATTACCGGTTCATGTTGCTTGTCCTATTTATTTGTAAGCGGCATTTAAAAATTCAAAATATGTAAAATTACAAACTCATGATCTCAATTTCACACTAGCCTGAGAACATGATATGCTCAGTTGCTTCCATAAATAGATATAGGATATAGCCAAAGCCTAGTACATAATCACCCTAAATGGTGAGAAAATGGGAATTAAATAGCTCACATATTAATAGTCACAATTTCCATTTGTTTTCAGTTGTTAAAATAGCGCACCTGTTCAATTTTGTTAAACTGTTCTCTTTTATCATCTTCAAGAGAAACACCATTAAGAACTGCCTCCTTTATTTGGTCTGCAAAGGTACAGATACATACAATTGTTACAGTTACAATGTAAAATAACAAACCACAGACAATGAATTACTCTAAGAACAAGTGGAAGGTAAGTGAAAGAACAGGCTGTTGTTGGGGCATGAATTTATTTAAAGTTGCACAGATATTCCATATTATCAGTCAAATATCAACAAGTGGAACACACGCAACATTTCTGACAATGAAGCAGAAATTTAACAAAAGAGTGGAACCATAAATCAGAAAACTTCACACCAACTACACATCCATCATTTTTCGCAATTCCCCATCTTACCTGATATAAATCTAGAAGCTGAAAACCAGCAACGGAATGCAAAATAAAGCAATTCAAGCAACTTAAGTGTAAAATAACATGCCAATACAGGAGAAATAAAATACTATATCACGAGAACAGCATAAACAGTAAGACATTTTGTAACTTACTCTCAACAATTCGTTTGCGAGCATCACTAAGTGTCTTCCAATCAGGAGAGTCTTGAATTGCTTTGAACGCATTATAAAGAGGCTTGCTTTGACCTAGTCTAAGCTGAAATTTAACTTTTTCCGCCTGCAAACAAAATTACAGCAATCACAATTCATACAAGAAATACATAGATGACCACCCATGAAAATATTTTAAACAAGGGGGCAAAACAACATAATAATGTGTTACAATTATGGCTCAGATAGTCATCATATGCTAAAAGTGAGGCCAACAAACCAAATCATCAGTCCTGTAATTTGCAGCTCACAAAAAACAATAGTTTGTTCAAATTCTGCTACGACATTACTTGTACAGTTGTACTAAATTGTGTATCATGAAACAATCGTGGTTTGTTAAAATCTTGCTACACTACAACGATATAACGTCCCTATTTGATAACATGCAATTCACATAAAGTATTGCCCTACATCCCAAAGCACAACCAATCATCACATTAATACAAAAAATATAACACTCCCATCAACAGAAGCAAGACCGAGAAATGCACAATTACCCATAACAAAAACCAAAAGTACCTGCACATCTTCAATGGCTGAACGGAGCTCAGAATTATCCTTCACAGCTTTGAGATGATTAACCATTCCCCAAACAACAGCCAACCTATCCACAATCTTCTCCAAAGGTTCTACCAACTTAGGCCACGAAGGTTCCACATTCCGTTCAAGCTCCTCCAAATCACGTTCCTACAAAACCCAAAACACAACCAATCATCAGCTATTGGTCAAAACACAAAACCAATTGATCAAAACACAAAACCAATCAAGACCCATTAATGAAACACAAAATCAATCAACAACACTGTAGCACTGACACTTTTGATTGAATGAATGTCAGGTGTCCGACACACGACACTAACATGCACCGACACATGTGATTACATTCAATTATGTCATTTTCTTAAACAAATACTGGTGTCGACATATTAGTGCCGTGTCCGTTGGTGTGTCTGGGTTAGTGCTAGTACTTCATAGATCAAAACCCACTAATCAGAACACAAAATCAACCAGTGCCCATTAATCAAAACACAAAATCAAGCAATACCTACAAACAAAAACACAATCAATCAAAATCCACCATTCAAAACACAAAACCAATCAAAACCCAAAAAACAATCCAAAACAAAACAAAAGTTGAAAACTTGTTACCCCACAACACAAAACCAATTAATCAAAACACAAAAGCAATCAAAACCCAAAAAACAATCCAAAAGTTTTAAACTTTATACCAATTTCTCAAGAAGAGCACGAATTCCCGGTCTCACATGCTTCGCTTCAACAACATCAAACGGAGGAAAAACAAACTCCTTCAAAAGAGGATTAGCTTCAACATCAAGAGCAGAAGCAGCCATGGAAGAAGCCGAACAAGTAAACGAAGGTGAAGTAGACTTGTGAAGTGAATCAATACAGAAGGAAAAGGAAGAAGACCAAAGGGGACAAGGAAGGGATTTATGAGAATGTTTAGGGTTGAAAAAGGAACAAGAAGTGCGTTTAAGAAGAGGGTGAATGCGAGAACGAGAAGAGCGAGAGAGTGAGAATGTGAGTGTGAGGCGTGTTGCCATGAGCATGTTTGATATAAGAAGGAGTCCAATAAGTGCTTCGTGTCTCATTTTTTGAAATGTATTGTTCTATCTCTATAATAAGCTCTTTTTTTGGAATCACTTGTTAAATACATTCTTACCCAAGATTATTTTATAAATGGTAAATTTTAGGTTCTGATTGGTAAAAAAATAGTGGATAGTATGATGATAAGTCAGTTTACAACATACGAGTTTAGAGATAATAACCGATAAAATAGTTGATAGCTTATAGCTAGTTGATTTTGAGAAAAAGTGATAAGCTATAAGCTACTTGAATTAGCTTATAAGAAAAATGTTGCAGATTAGTAAAAGTAAGTTATAAGCTACAAGATCAAAATTGTGTCTTGCCAAGCCGTGTCTTAATTCATATAGAAAGTTGGTATAAAAACTAGTATATTATTAATTAATCATAATCGGTAGGTCATTAAAAATATTTTACCTTAACGATAAGTACTCAATGATTGTAATTTGTTGGTAGTGTAAAAAATTTTAAGTCGTGCAATCTGGCTTGTCCGATTCGTTTTAAGGTTGCATTTTGGACTGGTTTAGTCACTTTAGAATGTGAACCGTTAATGTGTCGCGATCAGACTAGTTAGATTGCATGACTGCGGAAAGTGTGGCCTTTTCCAACAGCTGGAAATTTGGAGCCATAAACTCCAAACATATTAGGGTGCTCAGTGATGATTATTTTTTAGCATTGGTTCACTGAGATGAATCTGTAATCAAACCAGTAAAGAAGCTGGTTGTTTATGGGAGAACATCAGCAATTCTTGACCAACAAGTAAACCACCTCCTTTATATAGATTTTATGTTTTGACAAGACTATACATCTGTAATGTTGTAATATGTTATCCATGTCTTCTGAAATCAAGGAACAGTTTGGAATAGTTTATAAAAGTTTATTTACTAACATAACACTTGTGAGACTGTTTGGAAGAGTTTATGGAAACAGCTTATGTCATGTTCATAAGCTGTTTTCAGCTTATTTTATAAGCTCTTCATGATAGCTTGTGAAAACAGTTTCACATATTTTATTTTTTGTTATTGAAGTAGCTTATACACAAGCACTTATATGATAATCGTTTATGCTATAACTGATTAAGGAAGTTCAAATGTAAGTTGAAAACATTGACATGACAACTTAAAAGCTTGTGAGTTGCAATTCACATTTAACAGATTATAAATAGATGTAGCTATACATTTCAAGAAGATATCTGATCAAGTTTTTCTAGTTTCATACATAAGAAAGCTCCAGCCTAATGCTTTTCATCTGCTATATATAATCCTCCTCTTCCATCAATCAGAAAAACTGATCACAATGGACTGCTTGACCATAATCTTTACCACCACTGCCACATAGCAAACATAATACGTCAGAGAATAATCTAGTGGAAGAAGTTTGATCTTAGACTCAGAAAGTTCAAAAGCTTCAGTCTTGGAAAAGGAAAACAGACTCAAAATCACATTGCATGATAAAAAAAAATCAGAACTTCCACCAAAGGTTAACAGATTACTAGTGTCATGTTGTCTTTGCATTATTCTCTTCGTCATATCGATGTTCACAAAACACAGATAGTAGAACAAAATTGAGGAATTAGTATGCATTTTTCATCAATATAATACATTAACAACGGTATTAAAAAAGACACGATGTGATTGACATAAATGTATACCTGATGGAAACTTTCAGTTTTCTTATTTGTTGTACTTCATGCTTGATTTTTCAAAACCAATGGTTGGGAATTGTTTTGCGAACTCCTCAACATCATGACGAAGCTTGGAGATCTCTGACTGCACGTAGGAGGATGATTGCAATGTTTCTACGAAGTCCTTTAATTTTGTTCCTAATTATGAAAGTTCATTGGTTACATGTTAGCTAACTTAAGAACCAAGCAACCACACACAACTAATATCAGCAGTGTCTAGATATAACAAACACACAAGAAGAGAATAGAAAATTTATGCACCTTTGCTCTCTGCCTTAATCTTCAAAGCCAAATTCACAGATGCATCAAAATACTCTGCTACCTTGACGAAATCCTCCTCAACAAATCCCCTTGAAGTAAGAGCAGGAGTTCCTGAAATCCACAAGAGTTATCGAGATCAAGTAGTTGAACAAGGAAAAATCAAAATGTAATGATTCATATGAAGAGAACATACCCATCCTGATACCACCAGGAACCATAGCAGACACATCTCCTGGAACAGTGTTTTTATTAGCTGCAATATGTACTGCTTCCAACACCTTCTCAACTCTGGAGCCATCAATACCCTGAAAAAAGATTTTTTGAAAACAACATCAGTCTTACTTAAATATTAATATTACTATTATTTAGATGAAACATCCATTTTTGTGGATCTGACACAATATATTCCATAACAAAGTTCTCTCAAACTAAATCATATTGATAATTAGTCATTTCATGTCAGATTTATGACCAACGAATACACAAATGATTAGCACTGAATGTTATGATTGCATAACTTTGTAGTCTCTACAATGCTTATATGTATAGTCAAAGAGTTGTCAGGTTACCTTATTCTTCAGATTCACCAAAACTAGATGATTCTCAGTCCCACCAGAAACAAGCTCATAGCCTTTCTCACTCAGAGCCTGCAACATATTTAATGTTATTTAATACAAAATGAGTTAATCAATCTCTGGTCAAACAAGGAGACCAGCTCTTATGTTGTGTTGACTAACATTGGTCTCGTTTCTAATGTACCTGTGCAAATTTTGCGCAATTGCTGAGAACCTGCTCTTGGTATGCTTTATACTCTGGAGTTGTAGCCTGAATCCACAAAAGGAAAAACAAAAGATATTATCGGCGTAAACAATATGCATCACACACTACCCACTCTCTCAGTCAGTACCACTCAAAAACATGGTCATTCTTCAAATAAATCCCTCAGAAAAACCCTCTTGTTAAGCTAAAAATATAAAAATGAAGAAAGCTTAATTCATATCCATTTTAATGTCTGCTGCAATAATTAATATAAAAAACTCAATATCAAGAAAAAAGTAGACAGTGGCGCAATTAAAACAAAAGTAAAATGATGGCCATCATCATTTTTTCGATTTATTTACCTGCTTCAATGCAACTGCTAAACCAGTAATGGTATGGTTGTGAGGACCACCTTGCAGTCCGGGAAAGACAGCTTGATTGATTTTGTCCTCGTAGTCATAGAATACCTTCAAATAAGTAAGAAGAATTAGCATCTCTTTTTGGATAATGCCATTAACTTACAATGTAAACAAGACTAACTTATTTGTAGGAAATAAGTACAACTTGATAAAATAATGTAAACAAGACGTGAAACTCAATATGGATGTGCATTTAAATTGAATTTTGTCCAGGCCTTCAAGGACATACCTCTTTTCCTTGTTTGTTGACTTCTTTCAATCCCTTCCTGAAGAAGATCATAGCTCCACGTGGTCCACGAAGTGACTTGTGAGTTGTGGTTGTCACGACATCTGCATAATCAAAAGGTGAAGGGATAACACCAGCTGCAACCAATCCACTGATGTGTGCCATATCTGCTAACATGACAGCTTTCTGTTTATCGCACACCTGTTGTAAGTTGTAATATGCTTCATGAGTTCAACTGATGATCATTCAAATAACCATTAAGAAAAAATCACAAATTCTAAGAAGGACTATATATTTAAATTTAGAAAATCATGTTGTACTACTGTCTATACATTACCTTGCGTATGCGTGCATAATCATACAGACGTGCATAGGCACTAGCACCGGCAACTATTAGTTTTGGTCTGAAGAGGGTAGCCGATTTCTCTAGCTGCATTTTAAAGTTGTTCAATTAAATAAAAACATTGAGTATGGTAATGTTTGAAAAAATAATCATGAAATGAGCATTATTTCAAAAAGAAACTGCAAACATACCTGGTCATAATCAATGTATCCTGTGCTTTCATCCAATCTATATGGCATTGTCTCGAAAAAGATAGAGACAGCAGATATCTTTTTGGTGTCGGTCTGCATAGTGAAGATAATAACTAATAATTTTTAATCTCTAAAGAAGTATAAATCAATCAAGAGAGGATTCATGGCTAAGTAAATGCACAGAAGTTCAATATTTTTCATTCAAGTACTGTGAGCTATTAGTAAAAGATATTCTCCAATGCTTACATCTGTTGTAGATTTCACTTATAATAGGAAATGAAATATGGAAGTTGATATTACCTGGTATCCATGAGAAAGATGCCCTCCATGAGGGAGATCAAGTGCCATGATTCTATCATGAGGTTTCAACAATGCAGTGTATACATGAAAATTTGAAGGTGAACCAGACAAAGGCTGCACGTTCACTGCAAATCAGGGGTAACGAAGATCAGAAAACTTCCATTCTAACATATTAAAAAATCTATTCACCTTCAGAAAAGCTCATGAGAGATTATTTCAAATTTTAACAAGCAAAGCGGCCAAGTGCAGATTTCAAACCTTAGCGTGCTCTTTGCTGATTTTAGTTTCTTGAAAAAGTAATATCATAAAAGAGCTCAAGTTAAGCCCAAACAAGCGCTATTATACTTGTATACGCATTGCTAAGAACTAACCAACAAAGAAACTATTGTCTTGTGTTCTTACCTCCCCATTTAGCTGGATCCAACCGAAATGCTTCCAAGGCACGCTTTTGGCATAGCGTTTCAGCCATGTCAATATACCTGAAATAACAAAGATCAACAATCTTTGATTTGGATCATATTTGGTACTCAAAGAATAAAATCCAAAATTATTACTCTATATTCACTAGCTTCCATAAATTATTAAAGACAAAACCACACATCAAGTGATAAATTGACATACTCATTTCCTCCGTAATATCTTGCTCCAGGATAACCTTCACTGTATTTGTTTGTCATGATAGAGCCAACAGCTTGCATAACAGATAGAGAAGTGAAGTTTTCTGATGGAATCAGTTCCAGCCCCTTCACCAAAATAATAAAACAGCCAAGTTCTCTTTAAGATAGAATGCAAAATTTAAACAAAATCCTTAAGATGAGAAATTTAGTATACCATATCATGCTTCTCCACAACACAACTATACCAAATATTCTAACACACAATCAAACAGATGGAGAATTATTTTGCAGCTCAATATTGTTAGAACTACAAACCCTGCTCTAAAGAAAACATATAAGCAAATACACACAAGATGCAAATGATTGATGACGGGGTTTGACCAATAGTGTCTACGTCTCTGATAGGAAGAGTGATTGTTAAAAAAATTCTATTATGCAATGCTTAAGATTAAAAATACAAATCTGCGATTTAATAGTACGGTCCAGATTACAAGATTATCTCTAAACCATACCATGGGAGGCATGCTAAACTCGAGCCTCTGTCCACTTACTTATCAGTGAATATGAGCCATATTTAATAAATATACACATGTTTTACAAGCAAAGATACAAGAAAATAACACAGTAAGATAATAGCACTAAAATCCTATGTATACCTTCCATTGTCTAGCTTTCTCAAGCTCAATTATATCAGCAATTTCAGGATCAATTTCCTCAAGTGAAGAATTCAATTGCTTTGGCCACTGCAAAAAAACAACATATTTCAAATCTCAAACCAAACCATATAATCAAATAACCTTCACAATCAGAAGCATCAAAATTAGAAGTCTCTTTTCTAACATGAAACATAGTAATATCCAGTGCATCTTTGGATTAACGGTAAATTTGACATAATCACAATATGTCATTTTGACAAAAGTTACACTTCCAAGTTTTAACAAAATCACGTGTCACCGCGGTTTTGTTAAACTCACCGTGATTCCAAACATGTACGTAATCATTAATATATTTCATAAATGATAATAAAATAATCAACATACCGAAACACGTGAATTCTCTTTGTCATACACAGCTTCATCAGGCAAAGATGACTACATTTAAAAAAGAGATATGTTATTAATGAAAATAGCGAAAATATATATATATATATATATGTGCGCGCGCGCATGTACGTGTGAATTTGATTGAATATTGAAAAGAAGAGTGATGAGAAGTGAAGAAGAAGCTACTACCTTGTAGTAAACAGAAGAAGCACTGAAGAGAGGACGTGAAGATTTGTTGATGGAAGAAGAAAGCCTACGAAGAGCCATTGCCATTGCCATCTCAGAGATGAGAAAGATAGATGGATAGCACACTTGTGTGATTCTTGAATTATACTTTTGCTCCTTTTTATTTTGTTCAATAAAATCTATGATTTGGTGGATGGTGATGATCCACTTCCATAAATAATAATAACTTATGTTTTTTCATATAAAATAATTAAAAATTGAAGGGAATAAAATAATAATTTAGGTAAAACAAAGGGATATAAATGTTGCAATATTGTCGTATACATGAGTTCATTATATTATTTGAGAAGTATATATATGATGATAATTATATATAATTGCTTATCGTCAAAAAGAAATTATATATAATTGCAATGTTAAAAAATGAGACAACATATGCCGTGAGCTTTGTTCAATTGCTAAGGATATTGCATATTATATGCAGGGGTTGGGGTTCGAACCTCGGACACCCCACTTCTCCACAATTAAAAATTGTGAGCTCTAACCACTAGGCTACTTGACCAAAAAAAAAAAAGAGACAAGAGTTATATATTCTCTCGAAAGAACTTAACAACAAAACTCACAAAATTAAATGTTAAAAAATGGAGAATTACGGGTTTTAACTTGCACTTCAATCTATTAAATATCTTTGAGGTTATATGATTTGTTCTTTGAGAATTACTCTTTAATTAATCTAAATTTTATTTATTAGTAACTCTTATATTCTCATATAACAAGTCTTCGTGAGAGACATTAGCATGGTTCAAAATCAAAATTTCAGAATTTACAATATATTTTTTATATTAACATTTAATTTGCTGCGAGCCATTTTTTCTGCCATAATTTAAAACAAGGAAGGTTTAGATTTCAAACATCAACATTTACATTTATCTAAAGACGTTACATAGCTCGAATCCAAAACTTTATCATAATCTAAAGTCAGTTTCTTTTTTTTATCACTAGACCAAACTCTTGAAGTTTTTCCACATTTTAAAATGGATATAACAATACTTTAAGTAAACAAAAAATTAACGACAATAATAATAAATAATATATATTTTTATTAGGTTATTTATTTTTTGTGCATGAAATTTGAGATCGAAATATATGTTGGGAAATAAAGCAGGCCAGAAATGCCCTATCCGCGACAGCCATTTCATGGCCACAAAATGAACTTTGGGAATATGTGATTAGTTGATAAGGTAAATCAAAATGATTGTGACACACATGTTGCCACCAAAGCTTTGTATCATTTCTTCCACTTCCACTAGTGAGGACATTTTACCTATTTATGTTTCATCTTGTGTTCAAAGTGTAATAATGTTAGTGTAATCAATAGTACACTTTTGTGGTGTGTTAATTAGTAGTCTCAAACTCAGTTCACTAAGTTTGAAGAACTAATTTTCAATCAAGTAAAAGACTTAGGATTAAAATTTCTCAAAATCTATTGAATTATTTGATTTCTTGTGTTTATGGACTTATACGGTATATTAGTTTCATAGTCAGCTCAAAAGGTTGAAATTTTAGGGGTGAATCTACTAAAAAGTTTAATACCCTAAATTAGGATGGATCCTAAATAAATAAATAGATGATATGTGTGACTGTTTAGAAAGAAAGAGTGTTCGGATGCATCAAAGTTACTTGTCCTTGCTTATATATAATATATGAGAAATGATATTTGTACAATCATTTTTTGACAACTTTTGTGACAACTCTCTCTCTCATACTCACATGTGTTTTTATTCTCTTTCTTCTTCATTCTCTCTCTCTATATTTTTAATCCAATAAGAAGGAAGAAAAAGTTGTTATAACAAAAGTTGTACAAATATCACTCCTTATAATATATTGACATTACTTGTGTAGTTGTGTTGAAGTATAATAAAATGAACATGCCTCTTTTAGTTCTTGAGAGAGAATCATCAGGGCTAGCGATGAAGAAAAGAAAACCAAAAAATCTAACTGAACTGAATCGAACCAAACAAAAAAAAATTGAACTATTACTAATAATTCAGAAACTGAATTAAAACAATTCAGTTCGGTTCAAAATAATTTGGTTTGATTTTAAACAGTTCAATAGAAGTTCGGTAACTAAAATTCGATTTCGTTTGGTTTTTTTATATTCTTTTCAAAGGTACCAATAACAACAATTTGGTTCGGTTCAAAACAGTTCGATTTGGTTTGGAATAGTTCGGTTTAGTTTGAAATACAAACAATTCAGTTTAATTCAGTTATTTTAAATTTACAAAATAGTTCAGTTCTGTTCGGTTAAGTTTTCATACCGAACTGAACCATACTCACCATTCAAGGCTACTCACCTTATAGTGTATACAAAGCATGAATTTCACAAAATAATTTTGATCTAGATTTTCATATAGTAGTCGATCATATTCAGAGCTAGAAAAGATGTCTTATGTTTTGAATTTTTAAACTTCATTGTAAGATTTGTTGACAAACTAACAATTTATCTCATTCCTTGTAATATTGCTCTTCTTTTTTTTCTTTTTCCGTCAGGTTTTCTAGTGGCTAAAATTCACCTTATAAGGTGAATAAGTGGGGTGTCCGGGGTTCGAACCCCGGCCCCTGCATATAATAATGCATTGTCCTACCAACTGAGTTATGCTCACAGAACTCTTTTTCTTTTAATATAGACGAAAACGACAATAGAATTGTCAGATAATTTTGACATTTTATTAATTAAATTAGGACTTATAAACTATAATATTGCGCCTTTCATTGTTAAGGTAAGACAGTAGTTTTTTCTTTCTTTTTCTAAAAAACATTTACATTAGACAACATTAAAAGTCAAATAACTTAATATAATCTCTAGTTCACTCAATTGCATATGCAATGTGTACACACTCACAAAACTAACTAGATAACAGGGGTAAAGGAAATAATAAAAGTGGATTTTAAATTCGAATTATAGAATTTGAACGACATAAATAACCTATAAAATCTTCAAAAGCACGATGAAATATTTCGAATTTTAGAATCCGAATAGGGCGCGCGAGAAACTCGTATGGTGGAAAAAGTAATGGCCTTGATTGTATGATTCAATATGTGACAACACTTGTTATTGGGCTCACACAACTCATGCAATAATACAGCCCAAATACACTTCAGACTCAACAATATATAAAAACTAGATTGAATTACTTTTAAGAGATTGCTCTTTAGACACCTAGCAATTACTCGCAAGTACCTATTGAACAACAATTAATTGATGTTCGCTGCAAAATGGTGGTTAACTACCATTCAATACTTTTTTAATCAGCCTATCCGATTTAAAAAAACTTTTCAAACGGTAGTTAATTGACGTTAGGGATATTTTGGGTAATTTAAGTTACATGTGAGCAATTGTTACGTGACTAAAGAGCAACTTTCTTGCTTTTTTTTTTCCTCCTCTAATTCAATCTTACACGCATAAAAGACTAAACATTTCTCTTTGCCTTTTAATTTATCAAACTTTAGTGGTTTGGTAAACAAAATTGCAATTTGCTCATTTATACTGTAGCAGGTCAGCTCCAATTTACCTCTCTCAACTTGTTCTTTGAAGAAATGAAATTTCATCTCTATATATTTCCTTCTTCCATGTGAAACTGAATTCCTTGAAACTTGAAAGGTACATTGGTTTTGACTGAAGGAGTAACTTCATTATAACGCTCCATGTTGAATCTTTTCAGGATTATCTTGATATACTTCCTTTGATTCATATGATGAATCCTCCATTGTTATGAAAAAATTCCAATCACATGAAATAGCTATGTGAGCCTAAATCAGACATTTCAAACTGACTCATGAATTTCCAAGTGACTTTAGGTTGACTTTAAAAGTCCTATTCTTTTATCATATGAATCAAGTAAAGCACTAACATAAAAACAAATTATGATCATGTCACTTCTATCCCTCCATCTCATATACTCCAAACTCAGCAACACCATTTGTAAACTTTGGTTGAAATATAAATGAGTCAATTCTCTTATTACATGTTGTAGTCCATATAAAGCTTTGTGAAACTTGTACTCTTCCTCTTTAATTTAAAACTAGGTGGTTGAAGTACATAGACTTCCTCTTCCAATGGACCATTTGGAAATGATGATTTTACATCCAATTGAAGAATTAGCCAATTCTTAGAGCTTGAAATTACTATAAGTCTATAGCAAGTCTAATAGTTATCAATCGTGCAACCAGTGCAAAAGACTTCATCAAAACCAGTGCGCCACTTTTGAAGAAAACTTCTAGCCACTAACCTTGCCTTGTGTTTGGCATATGTAGATATTTGAAGATCTGTTTCACATCTGTAGATATTTTACCTATTATAAGATCAACTAATTGAAGTATATGCCTTCTTATGTTGGAGCCTCAATTGATTTAATGTCACTTAATTTTATGCTTACTTCAAGTTTCTTAGCTTCATTATCTTGCCATGATGCCTTCTCACCCACCACCACATCTCATCCAATAGTGATTTTTTTGATAGGATCATGGAACCTATAAGCTCTTATTGTATCATATCCAATTGGCACGCTTTTTACTCTTGTCATCAAGTTTTTTCACTCCACCTGGAATGTCTCTATGATAAATAGATCCAATGATATGTTTTTTCCTTCATGCAAATATATTCCTTGGTTTTGAAATTCCCTTCCTTTTGGTTGGAAACATAATTGGTATGTAAATTATGGTGCTCATAGCTTCACTCATGTAAGATTTAGACAATTTCTTGCATGTTATCATACAACTTACCATGTCTAAAAAGGTCTTATTTCTTTTGAAACTCAAATGCCCATACCTAATATTCCACAACCATATTTCATCGTCAATGCTAACTGATGACAGTAGTCATTACGTTATTTTTAGTGTCATTTTCATGATGTTTTGAGTTCACAAGCAAGCTTAAACAACAAGGAAAGCAAGAAAAATAGAAGATTTTGAAGAAACAGTTGTGTTGATGTTT
>Ga0228711_1005867_pt1 | contig 18523 bp, 7 predicted proteins | sample MedpolnodulmetaG_2_FD_177996 | JGI IMG/M metagenome (GOLD analysis project Ga0228711, IMG submission 177996) | Root nodule microbial communities from Medicago polymorpha collected in Santa Monica, California, United States - brown nodules | ecosystem: Host-associated > Plants > Roots > Nodule...
TTTTATGAAGTGTTTTATTCTGTCTACTATGGATTATCACGTGTTATTTTTTTCACCGTTACCAATTATATATTACATTTTATGATTCGTATGTCAATCCCTTTACAATAAACCCGTGCGGAGAACGGGTCAAAAATCTAGTAAATGTTAATCTGTCTCGCTATACTTAACCTAATTTTAACCTAATTTTTCCCTCTCTTTACTTATAAATGTTAACTCGTCTCGCTATACTTAACCTAATTTTAACCTAATTTTTTCCTCCACACTTTCGCATTTAATGTTTATCTAAAGTAAAATAAAATTATGTTCCTAATTAGATGCTATTTTTTTGGAAAGGAATAACCGTTAACCCGTCTCGCTATACTTAACCTAATTTTTCCCTCCATACTTTTGCATTTAATGTTTATCTAAAGTAAAATAAAATTATGTTTCTAATTATATGCTATTTTCTTGGAAAGGAATAACCGTTAACCCGTCTCGCTATATCTCTTACTTATAAATATTAACCCGTCTCGTTATACTTAACTTAATTTTAATCTAATTTTTCCCTCTCTTACTTATAAATGTTAACCCGTCTTCCATATGACCTGTGTGTTAGCACGGGTTGATGGCCTAATTACTATATATTTTGAGATAACCTCTTTTGAGAAAGAGGAAAACCCTAGGGCAGCGGAGAATTAGACTATAAATATAAAAATAGGGCACCCATTGCTCATAAAAAACAAATCAATATCGATCGATCTCTTGTTCATCTTCTTCACAAATTCACGAATTAGCCCTTCAATTCAACAGAAAGGATTCAATCATGGATATGTCTTATCAACGAGGGTGTCGCTGCCAAAAGGCTCCAATCATCCTATCTAAATATCGACCGTGCCGGTGCCGTGAGGATGAGTATAAGGATAGACTGATAGTCTCGATCAAGTGGGATAGGGTGGAAACATACCCCTACAATAACAAGAAGAAGGAACCCAACAACAAAGAACTGCCGCCAATCAAGTTGGTGTTACTATCTATACTATATATAAATAAAACTACCCCTTTCGACATTTTTGGGTTGGATTTTTCTTTCCAAAAATACTCTCAATTTTCAATACAAATAACACATGTAACAAATAGATAAGAATAAATTTAAATATTAAAAAAAAAGACATTTTTTCCTTTTATCATTTAAAACTCTAACAAACTAGATGAGTATATTTATACTTACTTTGTTTATCATTCCAATTATACCCTTAAACAACTTCTTCTATAATAAAATTGTTGTTGGTGTCATTAAAAAAATAAATTAGATTATATATTTTTTTGTTATACTGTATTATTGACGGTGTCGTTGAAATATATAATCATGGTTAGTTTGATTTTTTATAACTTGAAAGCAACAAACATTTATATTTTTTTAGTTTCAATCAAAATCAAAATTTTATAAAAAAAAAACACCGTTCATAATTTTTAAACGTTAGCGCAACAAAAAAAGTGATAGTAAAAGATAAGGATTTTTGTTATATTTGTTATTGAAAAAGATAAATATTTGTTGAGATTGTTACATTTGAAAGTCGTAAATATCTATATTGTTGATAATATACACGCGTTATAAAAATAACGAGAGAATAGAATTAAAAAAAAAAATATAATTTAATAAATTAAAAAGGAAAAGAGAAAGAAACAAGAAAACCCTAGGAGAAGGGTGAATTAGAGTATAAATATAAAGATAGGGCATTCACAAATTCAATTCACGAATATGTTTTCTCAACGACGGTGCCGCTGCCAAAAAGATAGGGCACCCACAGCTCATAAGAATCAAATCAAAGGATTTCGATTAATCTCTTGTTCAGAAATTCAGGATCCATCCGTTGTTATGTATTATCAACGACGGTGCTACTGCCGTGATGATGATTTTAAGGATAGACTGATCAACAAGAAGGAACCCAACAGCAACGAACTGCCGCCAATCAAAGAATTGAAGAACCTTAGCTTGGAGGACGAGGAGAATAAGAAGAATCATCGTTCTTCTTCTTCTTCTTGAGACAATCAATTGTACTTTTTTCTTGTTTTTCTTTTTCAAAGACCAAGAATAGTTGATTTCATGGCTGATATTAGATCTTTTACTTTTTGAGCAAAATTATGTTTCTTAAATTTTTTATACTTATATTTTTGTGAGATTCATGGTTATAAGATTAACTAGTTGTTTTAAAATACACTATTGATCTTCTTGTCTTACGATTATTTCTGCAAGGATTGTTTCTTTGCGAAGGTTTTCCTCATTACCATAATTTTGTTTTTAGAAGGTTGCTAATATCTTGATTTCAATCCTCAATTTAGATTTTTTTTTTTATGTTGATTATTTATACATATTCGGTGAACTTGAAGATAACTTTGCTTCGTTTCGGATTGTGGAATTCTTCATATTTCATGTTCTGTCTTCTCAATTCTGATGATTATAGCTTTCCACTTTTCTTTTTCACGCTTGCTTGTTACTAAATGTTAGTGTACAATTTTCCATACACCATTTAAATGCTTCCATGCATATTTCCTTTTATCTTGTATTGTTGTTGTGGATCTTGAAATCATATAACATAAATTTTAATGTGAGTTTTGTCACTTCAAGAACATCCTTGTGTAGTTTGTGATACAAGTTCTTCCATCATGATTCTTTAGGTATGAATCTTCATGGTTGGTTTCAGATTTGATAGACAAGAATTTTAAGCGTTTAAATGAACCGCATATTCGCTCCATCTTCTCTAAGGAAGCTGCTGCTAGCATTTTGAACACTCCTTTGTTCAACTCGGTGCAAGGAAGATAGGTTAGTCTAGAAACATGAAGAAAAAAAGAAGGTACATTGTCGTTAAAAGCGCTTAGATCGTGCACTTGTGATATCTTTACTAGCAATAACACTAACATCATAGTATTTTGTGTAAAAGTTGCATCCCTACTGAATTCAAACTCAACAAGCAAGGCATTATATGTCCGGACAATTATGTGTTGTGTGAAAGTGAGATAGAGGAAAATTACCATCTCTTTTTGTGTGAAATTGTGGAACGAAGAGTTTTGAGCAATGGCATGTTATTCAATATCAAGGTAGCATTAAACTAACATGAAAGATATAATCTATGTAGTGCTGCACTCACCGTCAAACAAAGAATGTGCAAGATTTCTCGCAACAACGGAACAACAAGGTTCGAGGTAACTTGGTGGACACAAACAACATTGTTATGGTACGAGCCAGCAAGTTGTTACATGGTTGGTCTTCAGCCCAATAACGCAGAGAACCACAAGACCGTAATGGTTTACGGGAAGAGGTGACAAAATGCAATGTCGATGCTTCTTTGTCTATCTCTCAAAATAAAGTAGGAATTGACATATGTTTAAGGGATGACAAAGGGCAGTTCATACTCGCCGGCACAGAATGGTTCCCACCTTGTATAGATGTGGAAAAGGTTAGGCTATAGGCCTTTTACATGCTTTGCAATGGGTTCAAGAGCTACGGTTGAGCAATATGGATTTTCAGCTTGACTCTCAAACATTGGTAACCAAGTTCAAAAGCCAAGGGAAAGACTTGTCGGTGCTTGAAGCTATCATATCTGACTGCAAATGCAGACATGGTTCTTTTATTACAAACTATCGCATTGAGTTTACTAGTACACACAAGTCATTGAGACGGCACACATGTTAGCAAAGATGGCCATATTTTATGTTAGTTTTCATATTTTTATTGATGTATCCACTTGTATTCGTACTAATGTGTTAGGTGTAATATAATGATGTCGCAAGTAATTGGGTGATGTGATAATAGAACCAAGTCGAAGAAGTTGAGACTTCAAACTTTTCATTTTAGGATGTCAAAAACTAATTAAATTGATTTTAAGATTTTTTTTTTACAAAAATTGATTTTAAGCTTTAATTACAGGAAAAATGAATTTTAAACCATGGGTGCATTGTCACGTCATCAAGTCACTTGCCACTTCATCATTCCATGTGGCATATCTTGGAAAATATTTGACATTTTAAGAGAACCTGAGTTTTATTTCTAAGAATAACAATTTTGTATTACGTTTTACGCATCTCCTGGCCAAACTCCAGAATACTAAGGTATCTTGTGACTTGTATTTCGAGCTTTTTAAGTTATATTTGAGCAATGTGACTTTTAGATTTTGATGATAGATATAGAAACTAGAATCTCATTTCAATGTTGTTGGATCTTCTTCCATTGATGATCAAGATATTGACTTTTTAGTTATATCATGCGACTTGCATCTTCATCCATTTGGTCTAAGCTCTCTCTCTTTTTTTTTTTTGAATAGGCAAAAATGAGATTTATATATTAACAATAATGGCTTCACCTCTTCCGCACAAGACGTGCTAAAAGAAAGCGACCAAAGTTACACAAAAAGTTCGGTCAACATAAAACAAAATCAACCTATGCCCAAACAAAGAAGTGGGCAAGCAAGCCAATTATGAACACCTAACACAAAAACAACATTTGCCGCCTTCATCCACCAATATGAATGAATTTGGACATTTTCGACCAACTGATGAATAGTATGTTCGGTGTTATTAAACTGCCTATTATTACGTTCAGACCATAACACCCACACACAAGACAACCACAAAAGTTGCATAAAGGAGCGTCGTTTTGCTGCCCCCTGAAAATATATGTAAACTGAAGAAAGTGATAAGCAATGTCAAAAGGATCAACCCCAGAAACTACAATCCATTGACGAACATGATGCCATAAATCTCTAAATATGGGACAGGAAACAAATAAATGTTGAGCCGTTTCCACTTCCCCACATCCTGAAACACACACTTGGGCGTCCGAAGCAAGAATACCACGAGCCACCAAATTTGCCTTTGTTGACAAATTAAGGCTCTCTTGCTTAATTGCAAGCAAAAGTGACTCACATTCTCCATATCTTGAGATTTTGAATGAAGATATCGTGTTTGCATCCTTTTTTTTATCACATCTTGTTAGCACCCTTTAAGACTATGATTATTAGTTCGTTTTTTTTTATCGATGCTTCATCGAAACCCCCAATATATTCATTTAAAAACGTTTATAAATACAAATAAAACCAAACAATGCCCTTTCCCTCTTCCAAAATGCTGTTTTTAGTGTTTTCTTACAAAATACGATGTCCTGCTTTCAAACTTATTAATGCGAGACCAACATTATATCAGGTTTTGTGGGGTTCTTAGGTACTTCTATTGGCACATGCATGAGACATAATTCACCAAGGTACTACTGGCACTGAAATGAAGCCAAGATATCACATGGGATGGGATCCAAATATAACTGGTGATATTATATTGTACTTGATGTTTAGTTGATTACATTTTACAAAATAAATAGATACATGTTGTATTTGATGTTTAGTTGAATACATTTTACAAAATAAATAGATACATGTTTAGTAAAAAAAATAGATACGTGTATCTATGATAAATTATTATATTACTAGCATAGTATTTATTTTCCAATTGCCAACGATAATTCACTTTTTTATTTTATATAAAATACATTATTAGTTTAAAAATAATCAAATCTAATCTAACAAATATACTCCCTCCAATCTTTTTTATCAGAAACATTTGAGACATTTTGTCATAATTATTAAAAAATAGCTCAATTATCAAGAGTATTAATGGTGAATGTGTCCTCTTCCAAGTATTTTCAATCCAAAGTCTTGGTTTCAAAAGATGAAATGTCTAATGTAGTTTGACCTGACGAACTAATTGAAACGAATAGGACGTGCCTTGAGAAAAGCAATTTGTTACCGCGTTTTATTATTGAAAATAACAAAAACATCTTCGAATACTCAAAGTTTCATTTTCAAAGCCAGATTTCAGAAAACATTTGAAATACTTTGTATACACTAATTTATGTTCATTACTACAAACAAACTCACATTTTTATATAAGTTGATACATTTAATTATGAATGTGGATATTTTTGGGGAAAAAAAACATCATTGATCTTTCTTTCTTATAAATGAGCATAGGAGTAAACACCAAAAAAAAAGCATAGGAGTATCATACTACTTCTGCAGTTAATAACAGCCACATGAAATCCACATGATATACTGAAGTTCACTCACATGTCTTAAAAATATATATGTACATACATGTCATGTCAGTGCTTGAAACATTCTCCATGTTTCATTTTGAACAGCAATTGTACTCATATAACAATTACAATACATAACAACCAACACAATACTGCAATTGCAGAAGCAGCTACCAGTCAGAAGTGATAAATTGCCCTCTTATCTATTCTTATACAAATTTTGATTAATTATTTATAACCTTCTCTAGTGGGAGTATCAGTCACATGAAATAACCTCTTTTATTTGTTTCTAGAAATAGATATTGAATAAATCATCAATTTAATCCCTAAACTATATAAATATATCAATTAGTCTCTAAAGTATATAAAACTCCATCAATTTAGTCTCTGCCATCAAGTGTTTAGGAACTAAATTTACACATTTTCGTGTACTTAAGGGATTAAATTGACGGAGTTCATATACTTTATGGATATTTATTATACTTGCAAAGTTTAGAGATTAAATAGACGGATAGTTTAGGAAATGAGTTCATGGTTTATCAATAATAGATGAGTCTATGAAGCATGGACACGACACAGACACTGATACCCCGACACCGTTAACAATTTGAAAAAATCACATAATTTAGTGTAATTATATGTATCGGTGTCGGACACAACACATGTCTGACACAGCTAATCCGAGGAGTGTTCGTGCTTCATTGTATTTTAAGACGCCGACCAATGTTCAGTCGATTTATATAAAATAACAACAATCAAGTCTTATCACACTAAGTGAGATCTACTACATAATCAAATTACGTCATAATGTTCTATCATAAACCATATTTTGCTTCAATCAGTGTATATATCATATGAAAATATTAGAGGCAATAAAGCATTTCAAGTTAAAAATAACGGTTCTCTTGGCATAATGAATTGGCAATAATACAAAACATGGCTAGTAACAACTAAGAGAATGAAAAATTCCCTTCAGAATCCAATAGGGTCTTTTGTTAACTGAAAATAGCTAGATATACTAACTTACACTACAATACAAGCATAATAAGAATAAAGTTTTAGCCATATGTAACCACTAATAAGATGTCAGAATTCCACATTTGACCTTGAAGCTTTAGCAAAATAACATCCATACCAAAAGAAAGCGATGGTACAATTGATGTGTGTATTAAGCAGCACAACCTCCACACACAATACCCCTGTGGTAAGAAAGAAGGTAGATGTTAACATACAGTCAAATGTAACAAGTGTACAATAACATCTCAGATTCACGTGACAGGTAGCTCGCGAACTCAACTGGTTCGTGAACTATCTGTCACAGTTCAGTTCTTTCGGTGCGGTTCAAATTGGTTTAGTGCTTTGGTTTTTTAACAGTCCTGATATTCACTTCGTTTTTTGACAGTCCTAGTATAAGTTAATAATAGCAAATAGGTATAATTAGATTCACAAAAACCAGTTCGGCTTGAATAGGTGCACTTCAAGAATCGGAGCATTGAGCCTTTATATCAGCTTGGTTCGAGACAAAACATCAACACGAGTTTGGTCAGTATTGTCGAACTGTTATAATGGTTCAGTTTTCATTCCTGAATTGGACCATCAACAGTCCTAGCAATATCAACTTGCCTAACAATCTAATTTCCTAACTAATAAAAAATCTCCATAAACTGTATATACTATTCAATCTTCAAATTAGTCTTCAATGAGAACTATATAAGTAAATACAAGTAAATGAGAATACCATCCATCAAATGCAAAGACCAATGATTTGAAGTATGATTCAATTTCAAATAATAGGAGCAAGAGACGGCACTTACACAAACGAGCAACCGGACCTTCTTTGCCTTTTCTTCCTTGGCATTTCTTTCCTCCTTGGAGGTTGGAGAACAGCCTTAATGGCAGTATCAAAAACAGCTTTCACATTCTTAATCATGAAAAACACGTTAAGTTAGATTTCATTCATCGTAATGATTCTGCAAAGATAAACCAACAAACAACAGGAAAGACCTGACATAATTGGATTTTAATATCAAATTTAAACCAATTACCTGTTGAGTCTTCGAGCTGCACTCGATGTACGCTGCTGCACCAATTTGTTTCCTCAGTTCTTCTCCCTATAAAGATTAAAGTTGTTTAATGGAAACGCTTAAGATGTTAAACTTATCAAGCCTCACCAACGTATCAAGTAATTTCAGACTTATGTAAAAATTTACATTAATTATCTATATGAAATAAACTTTAGTCCAGCAGTTAGGTTCATAAAACATGTATCCGGTAGAAAGCTATTCAACGGTATAACATCACGCAAGTGTTATATAGCGGTATAAAACAATAAAGAGAAAAACAAATATGAAGAATACAAACCTCAGCAGAAGTTATAACATTATATCCCGTGTGATCGGCAAAATATCCACGATCTTCACGAAGATCTAAAATAAAAAATTCAATATTTTATGTCATTAGTCTTTTCTTCTCTTAATAGGTTAAAGGACCATAACCAATAAAAGTACGATATTTTGTATGAGCTCTTGCTTACCCAGCTTTGTACCAACAAGAACAATTGGCACATTAGGGGCAAATCTACGCAATTCTGGCATCCACTGAAAGACAAAATGAAGAAAGTAGCAATGAATATCTGATCCATAGTTAAAAAAAATTAAGTGCATGAATGCTATGTGTTCTTGTACATCAGCAAGTCTCGCACTGCTGAGGCGGATCTCTATGTTATGAACAAATGATCTATTATTGGTAATTTCAAACACGGTGAAAATATGGAGAACCATGATTATTAAAGAAATTAAAGAAATAAGAAACAATAACATGTAGCAAGTTAATGCTTAAAGAAAATGCATCATTGCAACAGTTTTCAATACTAGTTGTTTAGAGGAAAAAAATTCATAGACTCAAAATACCTTCAATGCTAACAGTTTAACAATCAAGTCAGTGAGATAACTTTATTACCTAAAATGTATTGTTATAAAACTAAAGTTTGAAATTAATATCATACATATAACACCTCATATATGTTTGAGATTACATTAGCTTATAATTTTCTTTCCCTTTCATCAAGTAGCTATCGATAAATAGGCATAAGAGAAAAGTCAACTAAGTTATAGTGGCAAAAACCAACTAAATATTCATTATTCAACTTGATTTCTCTGTTTTGTGATCTTGTCTAAATAATGTCCCTATCAATTTCTTTGAAAATTATTTATTTATTATAGTTTTAAATAGGTTGCAACAGACACTTTCAGAATTTCAAAATTTTAAATTTCACTCTTTTAACAATTGTAACAAAATAGTACTAAACATTAACAAATATTTTAAGCAACATATTTCAAAAACATGTTCATGAAAAGAGCATAGTAGAATTTAATTTCATCTAGCACAAGATAATGTTTTGCATTATGAACTTTCTTCTATAGTTTCTATCTACAACTATTTTCCTTTCCTCCCATTTATCACCAACATGCAAACACAGGTTCATGGTAGGATAAACGACGCAATTAAGTGCTTATAAACATAAACCATTATCTTCATATAAGTGTTTATGTATAAGTTATTTCTTTAACAAAAGATAAAACATAGTTAAACTATATTCATACAAGTTATGAGCTGTTTTCATAAGCTTTCATGACAAGCTTATGGAAATAAGCTAGTAAGTTGTTTCCATAAACTCCCTCAAACAGTGTCACAAGTGCGGAAAATATGAAAAAAATCCAAACAAGGGCAAAATCTAACTTTTAGAAAAACATGAATCCAAAAATAGAAACATGAGCATATAAATTAAACAAAATGAAAAAGTTGAATAATGAACCTTCTTAAGAACATTTTCATAGCTAGCTCTACTAATCAATGAGAATGCTAAGACAAATATATCAGCTCCTCTATAGCTCAATGGCCTCAACCTGCTATAGTCTTCCTGGCCTTCACATATTGAAAAAAAAATCCCAATATTTATTAAAAAAAACAAAATTTGTTAAAAAAAATCAAATGTAAAATGTAATTAACAACCAAAATAAAATCTGTTCTTTTTTTCTTTTCTAATCAATAAATTTTCTTTTTGTTGAAAAATGAAAAAAACCAAAACAAAGTATTATATACCTGCAGTGTCCCATAGCCCCAAATTCACAATGCTTCCATCCACAGCTACATTTGCACTAAAATTATCAAATACTGTTGGTATATAATCCTGCAACCCAAAAATTAAAAAATTAACAAAAAAAAAATCAGAAACATTTTTAGAAAAAATTATCAAAAAAATCATAAATATACCAGAATTATAATATTTAGACAAATCAAAAATCATAATCTGTAAAACATATAATTAAGCACATGATAACATTGGAATAAAAATGACCCTATATTAGTATAAAGTGATTAGCATTAAAATGTTCAAATATTTATCTTGTTCATATAGACCTTGTTTGGATAAAGTAAACAACTTTTTTTTTTTGGATAAACAACTTATTTTAGCTTATAGCTCAAACACTTATCATAATAAGCACTTATGTATAAGCTATTTTTATAACAAAGTATAAAATGAAATTAAATTGTTTTTTTATATGCTATAAGCTGATTTCATTAGCTATCTTGAAGAACTTATGAAAATAAGCCGAAAAAACTTATAAAAAATGTTCTTCCAAACAGTCTCGCAAAACTTAAAACATCAGTAGATAAACGCAAATAAGTCAATTCAACCCGCTCATAGTATATATTTTGAAGAGAGAAAAAAAAACATTTAAATAATAAAAGATCAAAAATAAAAAATGGGGAAAAATGTTAGGAAAATTATATTATATGGATGATAAAAGAAGAAATATTACAGTGGGAAATTTGTTACTGGTGTAACAAATGAGCATGCAAGTTTTTCCAACAGCACCATCACCAACAGTAACACATTTAATGAACTTTGATGCACTCATATTGTATAAATGGAACTAAGGTTTTGTTGAAACACAACACTGTTTGTGTGTTCTTAATGTAGAAAGAAACCAAACAACCTCAAAAGTTTGTTAAGTTTTGTTTGAGGTTTAAAGAGGGTGAAGTAGAAGAAGTAAATGAAGAAAGGGTGTTCTGGATTTTGGTATCTAAGTTTGCATTGAAGAGTGTGAGAGTCAGATAAATAGTTATGAGAGAGAGAGGAAGAGCCTTCCCCAAGCTTAGAGAAATTAAAGATAAAAAAATATTGATTAAAAAGTTGCTTAATTTTTTAAAATCAGAAAGTATATAGTTACTATAAATTATGAAATTGTTTCTTATACATGAAAATATTGATATCAAAGTCGATTGATGTTGATCTAATTGATAAGGAGTTAATTTTTTTTTTTTAAGTTAAAGAGTTGATTCAGATCACACAAAATATGAATTTAACTCTTATACATGAACGTTTATTGAGTTTTGAAGTCTATTATAATTATGAGTACGTTTTGTTTCAGCTTTAAAAAAATAGATTTTTTATTAAAAGAATCTAATTTTTTTTTTTGAGATTTTTATAAAATCTGAAGCTATTTCCAAAGAATAGCTTTTAATTTTGAGGCTAAAAATATGAGACAAACACTACAAAAATTACAAAAAAAAAAAGTGACTTTTTGGTTTAAAAAATCGTAAACGAAAAGCTTTATATTAAGACATCAAAATCCAACTCACATAATTTAGCGAGAAAAAAAATATCAAATGCTCTATAGTTTGGTTTGTTTTTATTTTTAAAAATATGTAAAAGTTACATAAAATATATGTATTTTGAGGAAAAGTTACATAAGATATATGGATTTTGCTAATCAAACAATATAATTTTGTTAATTCTATTTACAACATTGATTAGTTGATTAGTTAAGTACACTTCATAATAATTTGTCAAAAAAAAGTACACATATAATAAAGTCTTACACCCACAATAATTAAATTAAATACTAGTAGTACATATAGATCTTGCTATGTAAGATTGAATAAAAAATATTGCTATGTAAGATTGAATAAAAAAATTTGTATAGTGAGAGAGAGAGAGAGCGCATTTCTGCAATGTGCATGTACTACTAGTCAAAGTGTGAAACTGTGTAGTTGGTGCACTTTATCGTCCCACTCAATAAATTTCAAATCTAACAACAGAAATATTTTTTGAATTAAACATAAGTGGGCTCCTCTCTCAAACGGTACCTATATTTGAGGCAACAGCCACAGTCCAAATAATTCTTCATTTGTTTGGTTTCCAACTATCACTAAAGTGTCAATTACTTGTTCCCCAATGCACTTCTGTAAATTAAAATGTTACTCTAAAGAAATATTTCAATATTATGATATGAATCTTTGGCTGGCTAATGGTAAATATTAGTAATATGAAAATAATTTGAATATTGTACTCATTCTTAGAAAATGACAATAAAAGATCTTGAATAAAATGATTAAATGACCGATTGAAACAGCGGCACATTTTGAAAAATTAGGTAGCAAACCACGTTAACTGAAAAGCTTAATTGTTTGGTATCACGGTGGATGTGTCAGAATCACAGTGATCCACTATGATTTCTAAAAGTTAGACTTTATAGCTTTTACGTAATCACGGTGCATCATCGTGATTCTGAAACACGCATCGTAATATCAAACGTACCTTAAAATCACGTTGAAAGGTGCCTTAGAATGTGAAATTGACAATTGAAATGTAAGTTCAAACATACATAAGATCTCTTTTGACTCAGTAAAAAAATTTAGTTGGAATTTTATCAAAAAATAATAAATTAGTTTGAAATTTAAGCTTAAGAATACAACACTGTTCAAAATATTGAAGGAGTTGCATTAATATTGATTTATGCAAAAATAATAGTTTTTAGAAAATGAAATACTGATGTATTTTTGTGATTGAACAAATAAGTAATCAGTTGCATAAATTAATTGGTACAGTCTATTACAGATTTTTACCACAGAAATGATATTAATTTTGTACTGTTTCTTTGGCAAACTTTATCTTTGACTTATGGTGACTTACAGTAGAAGAGTTCCCCCTTGGGACATTTGTGATGTGAATATGTGATAAAGTTTTGTACCAAATACGAATAAGACAAAAAACAAAACAAACAAAGGAAAACAAACAAACACATGTTAGTTAACTCTAGTATTAGTATAATGTCACACTAGAACATAAGATTACACTCCTTAAAAAAACATAAGATTACACTTTTTCAAAATTGAAAAATGTTTTGAAAAATTTACGATTTAGTTCTAGTAAAAGAGGTTAAATTTTCATAACACGACATGTTAAAATTTAAATTCGTTAAATGTTGTACTCACGTTTAATGTTTAACATTCTTCGAATAAGATTAATTGTTGCAAAGAGATATAAGAAACCAAAATAAATTATTCTCAAATGGATCACATCTCATCCAAATTGAAAATAACATTCTAGAATAGCATCTCAGTTGCACAGTCTCAATTAAATGTTGATCCACGTATCACATAGAGATCCACACATCTAATAACGTCCTTAATATATTTTTTTGTCATTTTAATAATGGTATCCAAATATAAGTAGTTTTCTTCCTTTAGAAGCTAGGACACACTATTCTAATTAATTTACCTTTTATCATTTCAATCTTTCATCTACTGACTTGAGTGTTAAAGTATTTACAGATACACAACTCGTTAAAGCTTAAAGATATTCACATATTGTCTTTATGTGCCTCAACAACTCCGATCATGATTCCATACTAACCCTACCTTTTAAAAAAATGTGTTTCTTTAGCCCTTGATCTATCTTAGCTTTAGATAAAACAAAATTAATATTACTGCTATCTTTCTTAATTTTTAGTTAAATACTAGTTCTCATATTTAATAAGGATATATAATTAAGATTTAAAGATGTGAATTGTTGTTTGTATCTATGAACGTGCATGACATTGGGAAGTAAGAATGGATCCGCATGTATGTATACCCCATCCCTTGATGAAATGCCCACACATCCCAATAGGTTCAAATATATTCAACCGTTGAAGCTTTTGTTCTGTCTGAATCTGAATCTCCATCTGTCCCAAATTGGCAATAGTATGTGTAACAGGAATTATTGTATGCTTTACCTAAAAATATTCAATCTATACATGTTGGCTTGGTTTATGATTTAAGAATTTTATGCAATACTATACATAAAAGAACCCATTTTTCTTATAGCTTTTGTCAAAAGGGTTAATTGAATCTACAAGTTTTTGGGGTATAGGAACAATAACAGGCAAGGTTGTGTGAATTCACCGACATTGATACATTAAATTGGTTAACTCAGTTAGTTAAGCTGTGTTGAGCTTGTAGAAGATATTGGAAAAACTCCATATTCACATACAGTGAAAACAAGGTACGATGAGTTTATAAAAAGTCACACTCCTTACCTTACAAACTAATTTTATAAAGATGAATTATGCATAATATTAAAACCTAATAGAAAAGGTAAAACTTAATAGAAGAGAATTGTGGTTTGGTTTTTGTATAACATTATTGGAGATTGGCGAAAAGTTTTAAAATGTAACTCAAGAATTTGACTAGAGATTAGCTTCATAATTGATTCTAAGGAATTTTGGATATAGGATGTCGAATTGACTCATACATCACGTGAATGGAATTTCGCGGCATATTGTTTTGGCCAAGTGTATGTTTGGATCTACTTATGGAGGGATCATAATAGATTTTGGGAGTGTAGAATTGATTCTGACATGTTGTGTTGTTGTCGAGATTATTTAACAAGAATTGATTCTATACTTAAAGTTAGGATTTGTAACTTTTGATTCTAAAATTGATTTTCACACACAAATTTATATTTCAACTCACTTTTACATAAATTTTTAGTTTTTTTCTCAAAAACTAAAAAGAACATTTGTGTTATGCTCGAATTTTTTTTAAGCAACCAAAATAACAATTTCTCGCTTTCTGTTAATCCAATCTGTTATTGGCAATGATTCCACCAAAAAAAGAAGAATGTGTTGGTAACAATGAAATGCTGGTAATAAAGTAAGATCCTGCTAACCAATTAAAAGAATGCAGGCCAAATTTTATTGACTAGAGAAAAAACACTTTTTCACACTAGATGGTTAATTTGACCCCAAAAAAGTGACATGGTTAATGAAAAGTTTCGATTCTAAGTGCTTGTTGGTTGTCACATTAACATGCATGCGCAGATTCGTTCCTCATCTTTGTGCCTCAAAGGTCCAAATGTTCAACTTTTGTTGAACAATACCATTGAGATTTGAGTTTTAAAAAATTGGAACAGTTAAAAGCCAGGTGCATGTATAATATACAACATTCTAATGACAACCTATATGATAGTAACTCATTCTTAGAAGTTAGAACCCATATAACAACCTATAAAATAAAACTCATATAAGATATTCTCTCCTATCACATTTATAAGCAACTTTTGATTATTTAGGGTCCGTTTAGTTCGAGAATTAGGAGGAGAGTGGAGGGAGGGGAGATATTTTAACAAGGGGAGAGGATGGATTTTAATTAAAAATATGTTTGGTTCACAAGTGGAGGGGAGACATTTTAAAATTATTTTACTGTTTTACCCTTAAACTTAATTAAATAAAGATAATAAAATAACGAAACAATAACGATGTAACCAATAACAACACGATGTAGACGATGGAATAATGGATTAGTAATAGGGTTGTTACAAGTATTAATAAAAGTTGTTACAAGTAAAAGTTGTTAATAATATCAAATAAAAGTTGTTAAGGATAATATAAACTAATAATAATAAAAATTGTTACAAGATAGTATAACCTAATAATAATAAATGTTGTTATAAGGATAATAGTAAGATTTTAAATTAATCTAAATATAATTTTGACAGTGCAATAAAATTTATTACCCTCCCCTCTCATTCTAAAAATTGAACCAAACACCTCAAATTAAAAATATTCCCTCTCCTCCCCTCCAAAACTCTCAATCAAACGGACCCTTAAGTTCATTAAATAATGGATGTATTTGGAATATAATATAGTTCAAATACATCACTTATCTAATGAATCTGAAAAGGTAAAATCTACTTAAAAATGTAACTAGATGGAATAGTATTTTAGTTAACAGAGTAATAAAGTAGAACGGATTGACAATTGACATGTTTAAGACCGGCTAATTATTAGTAATTTAAACAAGTTTTTACCTTAGCTAATATAATTTTCACTACCTAGTGCTACGTAACACAAATCGTGCAAATTTGTGTAGATTGTGATAAGTATCAAAATACTTGGAGAACCCTCTCTTCATGGTTAGCTATTAGAACAAGACGAAGTATATGTTTGCTCTAGCGGTAGGAATGGAAAAAACGTGTGTTTGAGGTGAAGCTAGAAGTTTTAGTTTCATAAAGTCATGACAAAATTGGGATGTAAACGTGAGAAAAGTTGGTTCAACGTCTTTCCAAACACAACATAAAATACTCCACCGAGTATCTCATGTTACTCCGTGTGATTGAGACTCAAGCATTCCATGTACCCAGATTCCTATAATAGTATCACACCCCTGAGAGTCAATGTCCCAACATTTGGAGGTAGCCGTTTTTGAGTAACCAACAACTAACTCTAATGTCAGTTGATAAAAATTGAAACTTGTGTTGTCGATTCCAAAAAACGGACCGGAGCAGTCGACCTAAGAGTAGATCAATAAAAGGAAAAATAAAACAAGATTGGGATTTGGGGGAACCAGACCAAAACTCGATGAAAAAAAAAGTTGTGAAATAGAACGAAATTTAGAAACACTCTTAGAACAAGTGTTGTAACCATTGTTAGTTCTTATGTCTCACTCAATCTTTAAAAAAAAAAAAAATTGATTCTTGAAAAGGTATTTAGTAAAATCGGTTTTACCGTCTTTATTTGACACTATACAACCTTTTAGTACCATTAGCCTTTGCATTGCATCACCTCCAAATTCAATGAAGAATACAAATGTTTTCCTGAATCCTTAGATTAAACTCATGAATATCACTTGAATTCTGGAAATGAATAGCCATTCTAGAGTCTGTTTCCTAATGAGGCTCATCATTAATTTGAAAATCACCAAAATTTTGGTAAATGAATTGAGGAGTTGTCTTCTACAAATTTTCTACCTTTTCAAGCAAACTCTTCAAAATGATCATTGAAAGTAACCGCAGATACTAAGATTATGGGAGTCTTTCATACTCTTGAGTGACTACTAGTAGCATGACAGAAAGAACAAAATAATGAGTCTTTCATACTCTACATCCACATTAAAAACATTGCCATCTCTTTCAACAAGAAGGAATTCAGGCAAGAAATCTAATACAACAAGATCCACTAAGAATTATAAGAGAATATCCAAATTTCTTGCTACCAGTAGCCTTGAAGTATGTACATAAAAAATGTTTATGCTAAACATGTACAAGTAATTACACCACTATTATTTTAGTTTTTGATGGAGACTATTATTTTAATAATGTTTGTATTACTATTATTATTTTTCTATTCAATTTCTTTATTTCTTTTACAATATTTCGCATTCAGATATTGTTCTTTCTTTTTTTTTTTTAAAAGTCTTTTGGTAAGACCTAGCTTTTAAAAATTGCACTTTACACTTCAAAAAATGCTCTTCCACACCTCAAAATGACCAAAATATCTTTAACGGTAGTTAACTGCTATTGGAAGTATTGAATGTCATTTTTAGGTAGGCGAGAGAAATTTTGTTGGTGAGACGAAAAACTCTCCTAGCTTTTTTGTTGTAAGATTAGGCCTTAGCCCTTAAGGGACCAGACCCTATGTTACCAAATAAATTGGCCCAGAATGTCTTAATGTTTACCAAATACTACTTTCATTTGAAAGAAGAAAAAAAACTTTGTTCTCATGAATAAAATCGTCTCCATCTACCATAGGATATTTGGAGCTCCTGTCGCATATGGTAGCTGCCACTCTCCATACCGCGACGGTTGACGACAGATTGAAACACTTGGATAATCATCCCTTTCCTTCCCTTAAAAGCTATCTACCAAAGGAGAAGAAGCAAATGTGGTGGCTGCCACTCCGCATCGCGGCTTGGCGGCACTATTTGCCACGATTGACGACAGATTGAAACACTTGGATAACCATCCCTTAAAAATTATGTCACAAGGGAGAAGAGGCAAGCCAAACACTCCACCGAGCATACCTTGCTCCCCTTGTTCGATACAAGACTTGGGCACCACAAAATATTAAAGTCCCTATCAGATTTCAGGTGAATGAGAAGAAGGAAAGATTCCAATGTGCAACTGCAACCTAAGGAGGGTGTATTGGATTAAGATTTTAAAGGACAATTTTTGTTTGAAAAAAAGATTTTAAAAGACTTTGCAGGATTTTGATGACTTTGAAGATTTTAAAAGACGGTTAAGGATTTCAATGGATTTAATTTATAAGATTTTAAAATAAATAAAAAAGAAAAAAAAAAAAAAATATATATATATATATATATATATATATATATATAAAAATTTTAAAAAAA
>Ga0228711_1005874_pt1 | contig 18509 bp, 7 predicted proteins | sample MedpolnodulmetaG_2_FD_177996 | JGI IMG/M metagenome (GOLD analysis project Ga0228711, IMG submission 177996) | Root nodule microbial communities from Medicago polymorpha collected in Santa Monica, California, United States - brown nodules | ecosystem: Host-associated > Plants > Roots > Nodule...
CTTTTTTTCTTTGGTGTTGTTATTGGCATCACCGGTATTCTCTCTAGGAGGTGGCCTAATACCGAAAATCTTATCCATGGTGGGGAATTTGGTGTTGTCTGTTCTTCGGGAAGAAGAACCTGTACCAAAAGCACCGGTGTTAATGTTGTTGTTGTTTGAATCAGACATTGGTAAACCAAGAATTATAGAAAAGACTATAGAGAATGATAATAATGAGATGGAGAGGAAATGAGCAATTATAACATTGAGGAAAGGGTGTCTATTTATGAGAGCTGATGTAATCAACATTACGTATAGGAGCAAAGAAAGTCGGCCAGTTGAAATAAATATTTTAGATCTACTACTAACTGCCAACGTATCTTAGGTTCGGAGCTAGCTACGTTTGGTCGTTTGGAGCTAGGTTTGGATTGAGACTATGAGGATAAAAAACAGAACAACGTTTACGTCTCTCTCTAACAAACAAAACGTGGGTAAATATTCACTTTGGTCTTCACTCTACACTTCTATTACAAAGGTCTCTGATTGAGGATTAAATATAAAGTAGTTATTGAATGTGTATTTCCATTATCACTTTAGTCCCTAACGTTAAAAATTTTAGTTAACAGATGAGATGGCGTGCATGAGGTGTCACAAGACTAAAATGAAAGTAGAAAATAATCACTTTAGTCCCTGAACCTTAAATCAATTTTAGTCACTTTCGTCCCCAAATCCTTAAATCTCTAAATCTCATCTAATTCTCTCTTTGTTCAAAATCAATTTCTTTTTTCGTTGTTGTTAATCGGTGGAGATTTGTGGTAAGAAAGGAAGATAGTAAACTGTAAATCTTGTGTGATGTCGGTCAAAGGAGTTTAGTTTATATGGTGTTGACTATTATAATCATAGTATGTCTCATGTCAAATGCTTCCAAACTTTGTCTTAACTAAACATGATCGAAAATAGCCAACCATAACTTACTTTCTACTAAAAAACATTTTTCAAACATGTATGTAGAAACATCTTAATCGGCTTCACTACACTTACACTATAAAATGAGGGAAATATTATACTTTTTGGAATTGAGGAGTAAAATGTGGCGATTTCTTATAAACATTAGAATTCAATACAACTAGAGAATTTGTAACATCCCAATTTGAGTTTTAAGATATCAAAACATTTTCATCTCAAATGGAGTTTTACCTTAGGATTTTATCATAAAACTTTAAATAAATGACTTTGAATAGCTTTCATTATGAGAAATATTTGCAAATTATTTATAAATACATAAATGACACTTGTTTTAAAATATAAGAGATGAATAGACCTTAAACTATATTCTGATTGTGATCTGGTCTCTGATGATACTTTGAAATGACTTATACCTGAAAAATAGAAAACAACATGGAGTAAAATATTAATGATCTCAGTGAGGTTATGAACGTGGGATAAAACACAATCTTGTCATTGAACAAGATTTTTCATAAAAACGTGAACATAATAAGAAAATTGAATATTATCTTTTAAAAGACATTAATTTATTTCATTACAATAAATATTATTATTCAAAACTATAACATATATAGTAAGGATATGGATTGTTTATATGGTACGATTCCCTCTCGAAGAAAAAGAGTATATTATACGGTTCAAAGTATAAAATCATAATATTAATTTTTTTAAAAAGATTATATTATTTTTGGACAATTTTTTTGTCAAAATGTTGTCAAATGGGAACGAACTTTCTTCAGTATGATAGGAGCAAACCAATGAATCAATTGTTGCAACCTTTCGTCTCTTTTATAATTATTTTCATTTTGTAGAGTACAGGCTCCACCAGTATTCTTCTTAGTTAGATGATGCTACCTACTCTACCAAAAAAGGTCATGTTAGATTATTTCAAACAAATCAAAAATAAGTTATAATTTATAAATGAAAGAGGAAAGAAATTATCAAATTAATCTTATAAACTATTGTTATTCTCCTTTTGTTTGGCATTTTTTGGGGTTACAATTGTTAATTTTCTTTTACATTTTGTTACCGGTTAGATTTTCTTTCCTTATTATCAACCAACATTTTTTGTGCGATCGAACTTTTCTATACTTAACGAAAGAGACAGCTTCACATGGAAGTAGCATTTCATCCTTTTGAAACCATGATCAGGTCAAGTGTGAACATAAACTCTCAGAAACGGCAACCACGTATGTTTATCTACTATCCTTTTCTTAGGGGATATCTACTATCCTTTTCTTAGGGGATATCTACTATCCTTCTACGTACCATCCCTTTAGAAGTGTAATTGCTCAATTCTTTTTTTCTTTGTAATAAAAAGTTTCAATCCAAGACTAAACCGTTTAATGACTAAGATACAGAGACATGCTATGATTAAGTTATTATATCCAATTTTAATATCTCATTTGATACACAAATAAGATAGAATAAATTATTTTTTTTACTTATCCTATTATATGCTCTCTCTTTTAATCAACATAATCATATTGAGAAAAGTCTTGCACAAAAAGTGCTAAACGAGAATGATACAACGGATACAAAAACCAGCAAACTAAATAACCCGAAAGAACACCCAACAAGAAAGCCACCCCACACACCCACAAACACTCCCAGCTTCACTATTTGCATTAGCATGCCAGCCAAGGGCAGCCAAAGCAAACCGGCAGCAACCACACAAACAGTGGGTACCCACAAAAACCGGCACAACACCTCTAACCATCATCTCATAAGTGTATGTTTGATTTCACTTCTAGAGGGATTATTTGCGGTACAACACCTCTAATCATCACCTCTTAAGTGTGTTGGTTCCACTTCTAGAGGGATTATTGGCACAACACCCGTGACCACTACCTCTTAAGTGTACGTTTGGTTCAATATCTAGAGGGATTCAAATTGATTGTGGAGGTACATACTTGATTCTAAAATGTTTGGTTTGTTTTTTAACAAGGCAAAATAAAATACAGTTAATTATTTAAATTGGCAATGTAATATACGCGATATCTGAAAAATGATCCTCTAAAAAAAAACACATATTCTAACCTTATAATTTGAGATTATTTATTAATAGGTCTGTTTATGACGTTAAAATATGGCTTTCCATAACAAATTAGAATTTTTCAACAAGGAAAATTAATTATGAATTTTTTTTCCACATAATTATAAATGTCTTAAAAAATTCATAATTAATTTGTTCCTCATTTAAAAATTCTAAAATTTAATGGTAAATGTTCTTATGATGTTGTAACCATGTCTACAAAATGAATAAACAAAACTTGAACTATGATTATATGTTTACTCGGAGCAAAATTTCAATTTTGCATGTTTTGGTTGAAAAATCAAAATAAATTGTTGCGTCTTCTATATATTATGAAAGTTTGTAGACTCTTTCTATGTATTTTTTTTATAGATATATGTGTAAACAATCATCTCAAAATTCAACTTCTAGGTCGAGATTTATGTTGTTTTGTTTTTTTTTTAGTTTTTTGTGCTTTAAAAATTCATAATTAATATATCCCTTGTAGAAAAATTCTAATTTCTCATGGAAAGCCATTCTTTAATGTCATAAATATGCCTACAAAAAATGATGACAGTATTCAATATCTAAGACACTTTTTTGCACTTCGCGTATCTTACAGGGTCAAAAATAGGAGGAATCTTAAATTATAGAGTGTTTTTTTTTTTAAAGAGTCTTTCTTCAAACTTTGCGTATATTGCATGATCATTTTGAACAATTAACCCAATAAAATATATTTAAAAACTGAGCAAGTTCTTTTAGCACAAGATAAACCAGAACTAGACTTATAATGAGTTTATATGGTTACATATACGACTTGAAACAACAAAAGCATAAAAAAATAAACAAGCTAAGAAATAGTATCCAAACACTTAAGAGGGTTAAACCACCAATAATGATAGTCGAAAACGAAAGCTGCATAGTTCGCTTTCAACCACCAGAAAGACTGCAAATTTATTTTGTAACATAAAGTTGATTTTTTTTTTCTCTTTTTGTTGAAAAATTTGTTTGTTCCTTTATTTTTAAATAACCTAAAAAGTAGATAACTAAATAATATTCAATGTCAAACGATCTTTCTTTTAGAAACACGATGTTCGGATTTAGGCAAGTGTACCAAATCGTTTACAAAGTAATAAAATGTAAGTAAAATATCATACCCACAAAGATTGTCGTTCCAACAAGACAATTTGTGTTACTTATTGGGAACTTTAAAACAATAAAATAAAAGATAAATGGGGTTTTTGAAATTAATTTGTTTGTGCAGAGAAAGAGCTTAGGAGTAACCTGTTTTGATTGCATAATGTTAGCGACAGTTAGAATTCTTTGAATCTCCTCTATACATTTATTGGAATTAATTAATGATCAAACATTATTTAGATATTGGTCTTAGGTCTTCTATTTAAGTAATGAGTTCGTGGGGTTTTATATCCTACCAGCTATCGAGTTGCACATACTGATCACGTGGGTTTGTACGTGTGGGTCCTTGCTCTCTCAAAGGTCTTATTTTATTCCCATCTACCTGTCGTGTTGCAACACTTACACCTAAGGTCATACGTACGTCAAAGACATAAGGTCGTCAATCCTAGAGGCACAGTGCACCTTTGTACGAAGCTTTAAGTTGGGTCCTTGCTCTCTCAGAGGTAATTGAAGCATATACTTCAATTAGAGTTTCTAAATTCTCAATTGGCTTAAAGGTTCCCTCGTTTATGAATCTTAGAAGAACATCATCGTACTCTCTCCCTCCCTCCCTCCCCCGCTCTCTCTCTCTCTCTCCCCGTCTCTTCGCACCCCAAGTGTGAAAAATAGTGTTGAAAAAGCAATGTTTAGAGCACTACACGCCAGGAGCCTAGCCTCACGTGCGGCGCACTTGCCCATCTGTGAAAAAACAATATTTTGTTGTTTTCTAACTGGTGGTTTGGGGAAAAGGCCCAGTTTTTCAGCCCAAATCCACTGGAAAATCAACCTATAAATGCAACTCTTCTCATTCACAAATGATCATTCAGAATGAAGCAGCTTAAGAGGAATGCAAGCACTAGGAGCATCAAGGGAGTAGTCTCTCCTTAACCTTTGTCTATCTAGGATATGTTTTATTTCTTTTGTAATTTGCACTTGCCAAATTTAATCATCGAGTTTTTGGAGTAATTGCTGAGGATTGTTTGTTGACTTTTTCGACAAGGCAATTCACTTTACTTATTATAACTATAGTAGTTAGTTTTATTTTATGTTGTTACTAACCGAAAAATCAATTTTCCCTTCATTTTATTTGACGGGCTTATGTCTGGGTTCTCTGAAAGGAAATGAACAGTTGTCTTTGAGAAAAAGAAAATGTCATCACAACAACTTTTTGACAAAGTGAAATTCTTCTCTTTCAGATGGTTGGAAATGGAAAAAAACGTTACTTTTTTATTTTCATCACTAATGGATAATCCCCTTCGGTGCTTTAATCATGTTAACTAGCTAGTGTTTTGTTTCGTGTTTAAATATTTTCATTAAAATATTTTCTTTCGTGTTTAAATAATGTGTTTAAACTCATTAATTATTCTGTCTTTTATGCATGAATCTCCTGAGCGAGACTTTTCCTGTTAGATGGTGTGTGCTTGGTGAAGAATAGTAAGCTCGGGTGATGTAATATCTTTTCAGCATAGTCTAGTTTTCCTCTAGTAAAAACGTGCACTTGGTGAATAAATACGGGTTTCGCTAACACGTGCGTTTTGAAGATATTGGTTAAGAAATTCATTAATAAAAAATTTATCTTAAAAATACAAGTTTTTATTATAAAGTTCATTACAAATTTTTACTTTTGTTTTAACAATAATCATACAACTTTTATTACAAAGTTATTTATTTTAATATTTTAACCAATGTTTTAAAAACACTCATCGGCATCCCTCGATAAGTAATAGGTTTAACATAATTTCAGCCTAATGTCACAATCAATTAAACGAAAGTAAGTGAATACTGAGTTTAGTTGGGACCAACCTGAGTTTCTTCCCCGACATGCATATTCATTTATTTTTTGAAAGGAATTTTTTATGCATACAAATTATAAGTAGTAATTTATTTAAGGAAAATGATAAATCCCATTTTCTTTTTAAATATCATTTTATAATAGTACACTTTATTTCTATTATATCATTTAATCATCAATTTTTTTTTTTGCATATACTACCTCTTTTCAATAATTTTGATGTGTCATTTTCTTTCTTCGTTTTTTCAAGTCTACCCTTCTCACCATCTCTATTGCGCTGCACTATTATTATGATCATCATCACCAAATACCGATCCATAAAATAAATCATATAAAGCAATTTTGTAACATAGATTTAAATTAGCATTACAGAAAAAGTCTCTTTGATTTTATTTTCATGGTAAAAAAATATTACTGTTAAAATTTTACTACCTACTAGGTGAGTGAGATAACACACCTCATCTTTCTCACCACTACTTTGCCATAACCAAATTATTACCACCAAAGTACCAAACCCATCACAAATCACTACTCTGCACTGTAAAAACACGCACTCACCCTCTTCACTCCAATTACAAAAATAAAAAAATTTAACAGCAAAATTTATTTGTTGATTATGGATAAAGAATATAACAAAAATTATGAGATTTTTTTTGGGTACAAATTGAAATTTCTTAATCTGAATGAAATAAACAAAACAAACTAACACTAATTAGGATATTGATTCAACACTAGCTAGGTAGTAGTGAGATAACACAATCTTTTTCTTTCCTTTGACTTTACCAATATTCCATTACTAATTATGAACCAACTTGGAGAACGTCATTACCAATTGAATACCACCAAAAGGTACCAGCACGTCATGCCACTACTCTTCGCTACGCTTCTTCACTCCAATTGCAAACTTTAGTTTTCTCATATACACACAATAACCAATTTGTTTTTTTAGGGGGATAGCCATATTGTTTTATTCCGATTAATTAACTTTTCTATTATTACTAGACTCTAACCCGTGGGATGCACGGGTATCGCACGGGTTTTGAAAAATATAAATATCATATTGATTATACATTCAATACTATGCTATGAAACGACTGCAAAAAAGATAAAAAAAAAATGCAAAATATACATCAATTTAAGCTATTAACTTTGTTTTCTTACCAAATAATATTACCAGTTGTGTTCCTGAATTTCTTCTTTGTTAATAATGAAAAGAAATTGCAATCAGAAAAGGAACCGCTAGGGCATTTGTGACTTTAAAAAAAATGTTTTAGTACGGCATATCAATTTTGGAAGCAACAATATATCAATCAAAATGGAAGTGGCTTAACGGTGAAAATTGTAAAGTGTAGTCATATGTTACCTGGTTCGATTCCTTGCAAAACCTTTTTTTCATAAAATTTATTCAGACCCGCCAAAAAAGGCGGGATTAGGGTTAGGTCAGACTGTCTATCATTTATATATATAAAGATATTGTCAAAAAACTCTATTATTATAATTATTATTATTTTAAAATTTCAATCTGAATAGAAAAAAAAACTTTTATTAATTTAATTTAAATAATAAGGTGACGTAAAATTATAATGATGTAATGTTATTTAACGCCATCATCATTGATTCATTTCGTTGATTAGATGGAAGAAACAAATTCTTCATAAACCACAAGTCAGGTCAGATGGTAAGAAGACGACGTACTTTAATTTGCTGAAACATGAATTATTGTGTTCTCTTTTGTCAAACAAACCCTACCACAACAAAATCCAACATTTAAAGCTAAAATCGAAACATTAATAGTACGTTGGTTAGAGAACAAGAAAGAGAAGAGAGAGATTGTTAATAGTACAATGGTTAGAGAACAAGAAAGAGAAGAGGGAGATTGGAATTGCACACCCACCATACAATTCTCACATTTATAAAATATTTTTTATTCTAAATATATTGTCACTTTTTTATTTCCAACGTAACTTTAATTGACTTTTTTCCAATTATCTTATCTAATTAATTTAATTTACCCCACCAAAAAAGATTTTATATTCTAATTTGTATTTATTGTAATCAAAATACATCAATAATTAATGAGGATAAATTAGTAAAATTACAGCGCTCTTTTGTTTATATTATTTTTTTTATTTTTGTGAAATGACCGAATTTGACAATTATCAATGGGAGAGAGTAATTAAAATCCAGATACAAGAAATCGATACAAAAAATTAATTGAAAAGAAGGTAACCTATTCCACATAAAACGAGATTGGATCCTAGTTCAACATCACATCACAAGTCACAACCAAGTACTACTACTCTTAATTTTGGAGGAGATTGTGTCCTAGTTCAATGTCGCAACTAAGTACTACTGCTATTGCTACTACTTCTCCTAGTTCAACATCACAACCAAGTAGTATTACTACTACTTAATTTATTTACTTTTTGACCAAATTACTACTACTTATATGAATAAATGAATTGTTTTTGCATTTAAAAAAACAAAGAAAAAAGAAAAATTGTAGTATAATATCATTTTTTTTGGTAGTATTTTTTTTTTGTTACAATAATAATGGTAGTCTGGTGTGTCCTGATAATACCACCACCAGTACTAATACCACTACTTTTTTAATTCTTCTACTTCTCGATCATCATCATCAACCAAATAACTGATTCTTAAACATAATATTTGCTCGTAAAAAGGTGAAAAGATTAAAAAAAAAAAAAAAACTCACATCACGTTCCATTTCAATTCACAAATTCAATTATCACGGTTACGTATCCAAGAATTAGGGTTAGGTTTCGGCTGCCGGATTCTACATTGCCGGAGCTTGAAATGGTATTAGTAACATAAACAACATTGGGAATGAATGGGCAGTGAGTAGTAACTTAACTAGTAAACTCTTCGTAAGAAGGAAATAATAAGAAAAGTGTGATAAGAACAATAACAATGGAAACAAAGAAGACATTAGTACAATACATTTTGAAACCAACATCAGTAACCCTTCTTCGTCGGCACATGCTTTGATAGGAATCTTGGGGAAGAGATTACGGTGTCAGCTGCATGTTGGAGCTTCGGTTTCAATCAGATGCTGACATGGCGGTGGAGTAAGTGCCTGATTATTTCCGTTTTGTGATGGGGACGGAGGGGATTGGGGAGGTAAGGACACACGGTGGAGTGATCCATCCTGGAGTGAAAATTATTTAAAATGTAACCTTTATTAGCATATGTGGGTTAGGTTTCTCAAGTTTGTTGTTATTGATGATGGACATGTAGCTAATTTTTTTGTATGTGAATTTGATTGTTGCTTCAACATAAATGTTCTTTTTTAATTAAAAAAAACAACTGAATCAATCCTAATATGTAGAGCATTTTACTAGAACAAGAAACATAAGAGTAAGAGAGATGGGAACTAGATAAACACAATAATTAAGTAGTAATTTAAATTCATCAATAAAGAGGATTAAGAGCAACAAGTAACCGAATCCCCATCCTCTTCAAAAAAAAAAAATTCCATAAAAACAAACCTACTGCCTTAAAAGTCCAAGACAGAAACATGAAATCCTTGATCATAGATACATAGCTGATAGCACAGATGGAATAGTTTTTATTTCATATGCATGAAAATTAAAACACGGATCTAGATATAAATATAATGGTGCAAGTTGAAGATGGTGATTCAAGGATTTGGGTCTCTCGGCCTCACCGCCGGGGAGCAAAAACATCTTGCATGGTGGGGAACTTTTTTCCCTTGGTGTTGTTATTGGCATCACCGGTGCTCTCTCTAGGAGGTGGCCTAATACCGAAAATCTTATCCATGGTGGGGAATTTAGTGTTGTCTGTTCTTCGGGAAGAAGAACCTGCACCACCAGAGGCATCGGTGTTAATGTTGTTATTGTTTGAATCAGACATTGCTAAACCAAGAGCTAAAGGTGGTGAAGAAGTATAGAAAAGATAAAAGAGATAATAATGAAACAGAGAAGAAATGAGCAATTACACCATTGAGGAGAGGGGTTTATTTATAGAGCAAAGCATGTCGGTCGGTTGAAATATTTCTCTCTCATTTCATTCATTCCATTATTCAAATTCAATTCAAAGTAGCTAGCAAATAAGTAAGTATTTGCTTATTAGTGTGACTAATAGTAATAGCTATTTATTATAGGACATTTTTTTCAAAATATTGTAACCACGTTGAACTTTGTGTGTATACAGAGTGAGTGATAGTAATAGTCGGCCGGGCTATCTGCCCATTCTCTCTTTTTCTCTCGTACAGCTCTCTGTCTCTCCAAACACCCGTGCACATTTAATTTCTTTTTTGTTTGTTTGTATATATATATGAGTAGACCATAGAGGAGTTATGAATTATTCTTAGATATCCCTACCTCTTTTTCTCTCTCCAAACACTCTTGTGCACCTTTAATTTCTTTTTTGTTTTTTAACAATTTGAGGTGCCCCCGATAAAAAGAATTATGAATGAGCTAGATTTCACTGTAGAACACTTTCCCGAGAGAGAAGGAATAAGAATAAGTTATAATTTATAAATGAATGAGAAAAAAAAATTATCAGATTAATCTTACGAATTATTGGTTTTTCTCATTTTGTTTAACATTTTCTTGGGTTAAAATTGTTAATTTTCTTTTAATTTTTGTTTTTGATTAGATTTTCTTTCCTTATTATCAACCATAGCAGCGTTTCTTTTTGTAGATCTTTTTTATGCATAACGAAAGAGACAGCTTCACATGGGAGTGGCACTCCATGTCTCCATCCTTCTTTATCTGCTATATATCCTTCTTATACTGTTACTTACTTGCCACGATAGTCATTTTTATTTTATCTTGATAGTCAAATTGTTTTACTCCGATTAATTAATCAATCTTCTTAATTATTTTGATTTTTAACAAATAATCAATTTAGTACTGTAGCAAACGAAACTTTTTCTCCTTTTCGCATAACTTTTAGGGTTCCCCTTTTTGATTAAATAAAAACCCTAACAACACGTTTATTCCTTCCAATTCCAGTCATATAATACAACCAATTTGTGAAGATGCAAAGTTAAAATTGACTTAAACGAACTTATATGTCGTTAAAACTACGAAAATAGTGCAGTGGTTAGGGAACAAGAAACTGAAGAGAAAGATATACATGGGAAAATTAAGCCACACATACACAAATACTAATTAAACTTCCCACACATCTCCTTAATATACATTATTAGAACATCTTAAAAACAAAAGAAAATAAATAAATAAAAAAAACAAAACAAAAACAGTATCAAACTAGTATGAGATACAACAAGAAAAAAAATAACCTTCAAAGATCAATATTAGAGAGTGGCAGAGCCAGAAAAATTTGTTTGGGTGGGCTACAAAAATGAACTATAATATAAACAAAAAATTTATGTTATAATAAGCATTAAACATAAGATTCACCATCAAAAAATTAAGTTGTATACCTTAAAAATGCAAGATGATTACCTATACATTTCGATTAACATGAAATTGTGATAAAAAAACATATTGAGATGGAGAAGAAGGTGGGCCGCAAGGTAATTTTAATTAAAAATCAATGATGTTTTAATAATTTCTCATATAAAAAAAATTAATTTTTTTTGGTGGGGTGGGGCCAACCCACCTTGACCCTATAGGTCCCCCGCCACTAATTAATGTGAAATGGATTTTCAAATTGAAATTGAAACCAAACAGTGAAGTAGCCAAACATAAAGCTAGATTAGTGGCAAGGGGATTCATGCAGAAGGCTGGTAGGGATTACTTTGAAGTTTATGCTCCAGTAGCAAGGCTAGAGACTGTGAGACTGATAGTTGCCATAGCTTGTGGAAGAAACTGACCAATGCATCATCTATAACATTGTTCATAGATAACAAATATGCTATAAACTTAGCAAGGAATCCAGTTTTGCATGGAAGAAGCAAGCACATAGAAGCTAAGTTTCATTTTTTGAGGGAACAAGTGAACAAGGGAGCATTGTAGATTGTCCATTGTTCCACTGAGCTGTAACTTGCAGACATATTCACTAAGCTATTGAAGGTTGACAGGTTCATCAAGCTAAGGAATTTGATTGGGATAGCAAAAGTGAAAACTTGAATTAAGGGAAGATGTTAGTTTGTTTGTTAATTCAATTTGTTATGTGATATAATCAAGCTTATTTGATTAATCACATTAGAGATTTTAGTTTGTTATGGATTTGTTACAAAATTTCTAGATTCTAGCTTATAGTTGTTAGGGTTGTTACTTAACTTGAACTTCAAGTAACCTAGCATACGCTTGTATATAAGCTACTTTTCTCTTGTATAGTTTTACATATCAATAAACATACATTTTTCTACATCTATTCTCATAATCCATTAATTCTTGTCATTCTCTCTAATTCAATAAAATCATAAAACCTTAGAAACCCTAACTTGAGATTCAAGCTTTTGCTGCGCTAACAATTATCAATGTTTATGCGTGTAGTGTCAATGGTTGGTTAGGGGTGTTCGCATTGTGTTTTGTTTTGATTTTAAGACTAAAAGTTATCTAAATCGTAAGCAAAAAAATTATGTGATTTAACTTGGTTGGGTTGACTTTTAAAATAAAATTAAAATCAAATCAATGCAATTTTTGTTTGATAGGTTGGTTTTTGGTTTTTTTTAGGCAATACAATTTTTTGTTTACAACATCAAACTCAATTTAAAAAGCCAAAATACAACTTTTTTTTAAAAAAATGTTTTCAACAATGTTTTAAATTTCATCCAACATTATAATTTCATTTTCATCCAACAATGTTCCAAACAACATAGACCAAATTAAAAACTTAGACAAAAAATAATCATATTTTATAACAAATACAAAGGACTAAGTTTTTGTCATTCTCTATAAGTTCAAGTAGCACATAAATACATTTTTGAAAAAAATGTCATTTGAGAAAAGTTTCAAGTTGAAAAAATATTTTATAACGAATGAAAAACATGCGAGGATGAAGGAAACCGGAACTGGCCAGTGTGAAGAATTAGTATATGAGATGGAAGATATAATCATTCATCATTATTTGAAGCGGCGAAATAGCAATGAAGAAAAATAAAAGAAATACTCCGTCCGGCCACTATTATAAGCAAAAATCTACATTTTAAATTCATTCAATTAATTATGTATGCGGTCTTTATTATAGACCACATACATCATTTAATGAAAGAATTTAAAATGTTGATTTTTGCTTACAATAGTGACTGAAGGATGTACATGAGAGGATGAAAAGTAAAGGTGTCACAAACTGATTCTTGTTGTTGACTGAGAATAAAAAGAGTTCCATTAATTAATAAAAACTTTGTCTTGAAAATACAAACTTTTATTACAAAGTTTCAATAATTTTGATGTGTCATTTTCTTTCTTCGTTTTTTCAAGTCTACCCTTCTCAGTTCTCACCATCTCTACTGCGCTGCACTATTATTAGGATCATCACCACCAAATACTGATCCATAAAATAAAACATATAATGCAGTTTTGTAACATAGATTTAAATTCGCATTACAGAAGAAAAAGTCTCTTTGATTTTATTTTCATGGTTAAAATAAATAACTGTTAAAATTTTACTGCCTACTAGGGGAGTGAGATAACACACCTCATCTTCTCACCACTACTTTGCCATAACCAAATTATTACCACCAAAGTACCAAACCCATCACAAATCACTAGTATACACTCACCCGCTTCACTCCAATTACAAAATAAAAAAATTTAACAGCAAAATTCATTTATTGATTATGGATAAACAAAATAACAAATATTATGAGATTTTTTTTTTGGGTACAAATTGAGATTTCTTAATCTGAATGAAATAAACAAAACAAACTAACACTAATTAGGATATGGATTCAACACTAGCTAGGTAGTCGTGAGATAACACAATCTTTTTCTTTCCTTTGACTTTACCAATATTCCATTGTCCACTGAAGCAACTTGGGAAATGATAACAGTAGTATTTACGTTATTTTTGAGGTTAATAGGTCTTTAATCCCTGTAATATAGGTCATTTCTGGTTTTTCCTCCTGTAATTTTTTTTTATTTACCCCCTAATTGGCCAAACAAAAACGAAAATTTCTTGAAAAAAAAAATTGGTTTTTGTTTGGCCTATTAAAGGGATAAATCAAAACAAAATTTTTTTACAAGGGGGAAAAACTGAAAATGACATATATTACAGGGGGGTAAAGACCTATTAACCCTTATTTTTATTGTAAATTTATGATCTTTTAAGTTCGCAAGCAAGCTTAAACAGCAAGGAAAACATGAAAAGTTGAAGATTTTGAAGAGAGTAATTTTTTGAAGAATATTGGAGTTCACAGTTATTTTGAGCATGATAAAAGGCGAAAAACAGGAAAAATTGAAGATCTGAAAAAACGCCAAAAACGTGTCACAATTTGGTAAAAACGTGACACGATTTTACCAGACCAAAAAACATGCTCTCGACATTGGGGCAAAACGTATCACGATTGCAAAAATGTGACACGATTTCTTCAACTGTTTGTGAAAACGTGTCACGATTTACTTAAAACGTGACACGATTTTGGGCGAATTTCTGAGCCTATTTAAGCTGAAGTCTATTTTGAAAACAAGGGTTACGATTTGATAAGAGCAAAATGCGATTTTGAGACCTAGAGAGGCTAGGAGGACGATTTCTTCAACCTTCTATCAGTTCATGTATGTTTTGATTCCATTATTGATTATGCTATTTGTAAACTCGATTATGAGTAGCTAAATCTCTTAGAGATTAGGTCAGAGATGATTCTTTGTAACCCTAATTCATCCATGTTGCTGTGAAACTCTATTTATTGTGAATGACAATCTAGTTTTTATTCAATTCAATTGTTCTTAATGTTTTTTATATCCTGATCAAATATGAACATGATTTAGTGAGAATGAATGACTACTGACCATAGCTTTCTACTTAGACCTAATTGAATTGTTCTAATAAACATGGTTAGTATAGGAATGGATAATCGTTATTAGTGATAATAGGTAAACGTTCATAAAACCTTCGACGAATATTAGACCACCTAAGGAATTAGGGGTTTTAATCGGAAAAGAGGGTCCTAAGTCAAGGGATTGATTAAGGCTATTTTGTTAATCATCGTGGAACTAGAAAATCATTCATAAGAATAGGTGCAATATACCAATTATGGGAACTTAGATGAATCAAAAGACCTGATCTCATCTCTCTCTTACTCTTTAAAACCAATCTTTATTTTCTGTTAGTTACTTTTATGCAATCAAACCAATCAACTGCCTAATGGCAACAAATATAAACTTTTACACAAATTAAATATTAACAATATTACTGAATTGAAATTAACACAGTCATTGTGGAAACGATCTTATTTTATTACTTCGGTAGTTTTTGGTACACTTGCCTAAATTTTCTATCAAATTTTTGGCGCCGCAGCCGAGGACTGTGGAATTATTTCAACAAGGCAATATCGCTATTATTTACGATTTTTGTCATTTATATTTTTGTGTGTATATATATATATATATATATATATATATATATATATATATTAAAAAATAATTTTTTTTTTCGTTTTCTTCTCATTGTATTGTGCTACTAAAAAGTTTATCCAAGTTTTGCAGCTATGATAGACAGGTTAGTAGACAGGTTACGCCTCTGTGACACTGAAGAGATTGTTACGTTGCAGTATGAAAAATATATGTTATCTTTGAAGATAAAATATTTGGACAATAAAATCTCGAGATTAAATGAGAGATGTGGTCGTTATGAGGCGAATCAACCAGGTAGTAATTGTGAAGGGAAGAAAGAGGTGATCAACATCAATTACAATACTCAATTTCAAAATATTTTAGATGATTTTTTAATGTCAAATCAAGTTTCATTTGAGAAGTTTGATGTTCAGTGTGGTAATTTTGTTGAGAAAGCACATGAGTCTCAGAGGAAGTTGGTTCAAATGGAGACTGAGTGTCACGAGGTTGTGTTGGAAGAAAATTCAAAAGTGCGGAGTGTTGATATTTTCCCGAAGTCTGAACCAACGGGGGGTTAAAGAAATCACTCGTTTGCAAATCAATGCATGCTTTTCTCTTTGGTGGATGAGCTTAAATTCCAAAGTATTAACAGTGAGCGCATGGGAGTATCTGATTCTTTGTGCCAAATTCATGGAATTCCTACCAAATAAGAGGAAGAAGAAGGATGATATATTCTTTCTATCATTTTTGCCACCCTAACAGAGGTTGAAATGATAAGCTCAATGACGTAAAAGAAAGCGCTTAGTGGGAGGAAACTCATCCTTTTCTTATGTTTTTGTTTTCAGTATTTTATTTAACGCCATGATCATTGATTCATTTCGTTGATCAGATGGAAGAAACAAATTCTTCATTAACCACAAGTCAGGTCAAATGGTAGGAAGACGACGTACTTTAATTTGCTTTCTTTTTTTTTTTTGCAAAACGTACTTTAATTTGCTGAAACATGCATTATGAATTATTGTGTTCTCTTTTGTCAAACAAACCTTACCGGAACAAAATCCAACATTTAAAGCTAAAATTGAAACATTAATAGTACAATGGTTAGAGAACAAGAAAGAGATTGGAATTGCACACACACAGCAATTCTCACTTTTTTTTTTTTTGAAACAACAATGCTCACATTTATAAACTGTATTTTGTTCTAAATAGTATATTGTCACTTTTTTTTAACGTAACTTTTAGTTGACTTTTTTCCAATTATCTTATCTAATTAATTTAATGGAAAAAACTTAGGTACAATTCCTTAGGTGCTTTTTATATGGTTCTTAACTAAATTCACCATGATTTCCTTAAATCCATAATTCTCTCAAAGTTTGTTATCTCCAAAAAAGTTGTATTTTTAGTTAGGAATCATACGAAAAACACACAAGGAATTGTACCTAAGTCTTTTCCTAATTTAATTTACCCCACCAAAATAAAGTTTTTATATTCTAATTTGTATTTATTGTAATCAAAATACATCAATAATTAATGAGGATAAATTAGTAAAATCACAACGCTCTTTTGTTTATTTATTTTTTTGTTGTGAAATTACCGAATTTGACAATTATCATGGGAGAGAGTATATAAAATCCAGATACAAGAAATCGATACAGAAAATTAATTGCGAAGACGGTAACCTATTCCACATAAAAGGAGATTGGGTCCTAGTTCAACATAACATCACAACACACAACTAAATACTACTACTATTACTGCTACTTTTTAAGGAGATTGGATCCTAGTTCAACGTCGAAACTAAGTACTACTACTTTTTTATTTTATTTTTAAATAAACTAAGTACTACTACTATTGCTACCACTTCTCCTAGTTCAACGTCACAACCAAGTACTATTAGTATTGCTACTACTTAAATGAATAAATGAATTGTGTTTGCATTTAAAAAAAGAAAGAAAAAAGAAAAATAGTACCTTAATATTATAATAATGGTAGTATATATTTTAGAAAAATACTACCATTAGAAAAATTACTAAAACAAGGTATCGTAGTGCTCCCTCCGTCCCAAATTATAAGAAAAAAAACAAAAATCACATTTATTAAGAAAATTAAAGCATAAGAATTTGTAGCAAAGTTTTTTGTGTTTTCTTTGGAATAAGTTTAATGGAAAGATGTAAAATCAATTTTCATTGGCTATTGGTTATGGAAAAAATGGAAGAGAGGGAAAATTGAATGTAATTTGCATTTAATTTCATGAGAATAAGCAAAAGTTTTTATTGGAAAAGATGATTTTTAAAAAAACAAGATTAAATAGAATAAAAGTTTGTCTTTTTTGCTTATATTTTGGGACAAAGAAAATGAGTTTTTTTTGCTTATATTTCGGGACGGAGGGAGTATACCTTTATTTATTCATCTAGTATCAAAAATGCTAAAATAGTTATAATCAAGTGTAATGTTTATTACCCCCTAATTGATCAACATTTCTCAAAACATATGTAACTCTTGTATCTATGGTATGTGGAAGCAAGAGAGAAAAAAATGTTTTAGATATTTGTCTGAGTTGTCCGACATGGCTCGTATTAGTGTTATATAGTTGTCGGACACCGATTCTAGGAGTTTCGAATTAAAGAAAAAAACAATTTTATTTAGGAGACCGATTTTTATTGTCCAACACTTATCGGACAATGTCATAGGAGTATCGGACACCGATGCATGTCAGACACCATGGCTAATCCAAGAGGTATATGTGCTTCGCTGAACCATAAGGATTAAACGTATGCAAGAAATTCTCAGATTTTGGTTGGGGAAGTTATACTCCTTTACTTGAGAAGTCATTCTTTTTTGTAAAAAATAAGACCTTCAAGTATCAAGATTTGTCCTTTGTAATTTGCAAAATGCTTAACGAAAATTATGAACAAAAAGGGTACATTTTAGACCACATAGATAAAAAGGGTATAATACTAAAAAGAATTGGAACGTTTATTTTTTGTTTGATACTATAGTGAGGTGTATTATGTGAGAAAGTTTAGATTTTAGTGTGTAGATTTTTCAACTCCCCACTTGAAAAGATGTACGTGTTACCTTTTCAGCTCACAGC
>Ga0228711_1005876_pt1 | contig 18508 bp, 7 predicted proteins | sample MedpolnodulmetaG_2_FD_177996 | JGI IMG/M metagenome (GOLD analysis project Ga0228711, IMG submission 177996) | Root nodule microbial communities from Medicago polymorpha collected in Santa Monica, California, United States - brown nodules | ecosystem: Host-associated > Plants > Roots > Nodule...
TAATATTTATTTATAATTTTTTTTTTTTTTTTTGGATAAAACTATTTTTTTTAGTGTTGGTTTAGTGATTTCATTATCATTAATACGTTCTTTCTTTTAATTTCAAGTTATAGTATAGTATTTTGTCAAAAAAAAAAGTTAAAGTATATATAGTATGTTTTTATTAAATATTTAATTAACTTTGTGCTTAATTTGATGCAGGGCTTCTTAGATGTGGGAAAAGTTGTAGACTTAGATGGATGAATTATCTTAGACCAGATATAAAGAGAGGTAACATAACTCCAGAAGAAGATGATCTTATAATAAGATTACATTCACTTCTTGGAAATAGGTGGTCACTTATAGCCGGAAGATTACCAGGACGAACAGACAATGAAATAAAGAACTACTGGAACACACACCTCCTAAAGAAGATGCAAAGAAATCAACAAACATGTGATGTTACAACAGATCATGATGAACAAGAACAACCCAAGAAAAAGAACAACAACAACAAAAAGAAGAAGAGAAACAACAAGGAGAAGAAAAGTGACAAGAAAAAAGGTACAAATAATGATGATAAAGAAGAAGAGAAAATCCAAGTTTATTTACCAAAAGCTATTAGAATAAAGGCTTTAAATTTACCAAGAACGGATAGTGGTTCATTTACATATGAATCAAATTCATCAAATGGTAGCCAACAAAAAGAAGGAACACAACAAGTGACAAACAACAATAATAACAACAACGTTGTTGTTTGTGAGGTTGGTGAGATGGGAGAAAATGACGGATTTGGGCATGACTATGACTATGACTTAGTCAACGTTGAAAGATTAGAGATGGAATGTGAGTCATATTTTGACACTTGTGGTGATCATGGAACATTAGATAGACTCTATGATGAATACTTGCAACTCTTGAACATGGATGTTTGCAACTACGAGTTCGATTCTTCTTTTGTTGAATCCTTCTTTGATTCAAACAATAATTAATATTTATTTAATAATATTCTCTATACCTTGATCTAAACCATGTTACTTACAATCTCTACGTATATAGTTTATAATATTATTGTCTCGATTTTGTATACATACTAGCTACGTAGTGATTCCGTCACTATGATTCATGTATTATGTATTTTTTTTTCAGGTTAGAATGTATGTGTATATATTTTTATTTCAAGGACGGTTAATTAGAATGGATATATTGTTATGTAATAAGATGTTAGACATAGAAAAGAAAAATGATGCAGACGGACATGTGATTAGAGATCTGAATCTTTTTAACATTCTCGGAATATATATATATATAAACTTTTATGAATAACTAGACTCTAACCCATGCGATACATGGATTTATTAGAGTTTCATGTATAGGTATCAAATTGATTATATTATTAGAAACATTTAATGAAATACAATAGTGTTTTAAAAAACTAAATCGATTCATTAACTAACTATATGATGTATATATTCCATACAAAAAAAATAAAGAATATGAAATCAGACATATATATTCCCTAACTTGAAATGAGACACATATATATTGCTTATAGAAATGATATAAGTGGCTATCTTAAAATTATGTAGACAATTTGTCAAAAAACTTAGTTATCCATTAAGATTCACTTATTACCTGTTCATATTAATTTACAAAATGATAATGATAACACCCATATAATCCACATTGGAAGTTATTAACTTTACATTATGTCTCCGTTTGTAAAAAAATAAAAATAAAAAAAATAAACTTTACATTAGGTCTCCAAAAAGTCTAATCTATAGCACCAATTTTCTGCAAGAATTTAAAGAATCATGTGTGGGTTGTGCTAATAGAAATTAATAGGTGGTTAGTGGATTTTGGATAATGTAATACTGAAAAACAAAAAAGGGATTTAATGGTTTGTTAAAAAGGACATTTGATATTGGATATTAATTAATGGAAACAAAATTAATCAAGAAAATTGTTAGTGTCTTAGTGGTCAAAACGATGAGAGGAAGCCATTAGGTCTCATGTTTGAATCCCTGCAAAGGCTTTTTCATAAAGAATTTTTTAGCTAATCAAAAAAGGCGGGATTAGGGTTAATCAAGGCTACTTGGAGACTATCTAACATTTAGATATATAAAGATTAAGAAATCATTGAAGCTATGCTTCTCCCATGATGTGACTACCTTTTCTTTAAGTTTTTTTTTTTACTCTTTTATGATTAAATGAATCCAAAACCTTGTTCCTATAAAATGGACTCTCAATTTATTTTTCAAATCATTCGAAAGAATTCAAGTTCAATTTTTTATGAAATAATTTTTTGTTAAATTAAACTTACCTTACATTTAAACTTGAGATTACTATGATTCATTTTCCTAAAAAACGGATGATTAACAAAAAAAAATTGGTCATGAAAACTGCTCACTCAAATTCAAAACCTTGTTCATATAAACCAGGCTAGCAAATCTTAACATGTACTGCAAAAATATTTTTTTTATGAAAATGAAAAGATTTAAATGTGTGTTTAGTCCCTGCACTTTTACTCAATTTTGGTTTTGGTCCCTGCACTTTTTTTGTTTGACATTGGTCCCTGCACTTTATAAAACTTTTGGCATTAGTCCTTCTGTTAAATATCTATTAAAAAAACTAATAGTGTGCCACGTGGCCCAATCATGACACGCCACGTGGCACACTGAAAGACAAAAAAATTAACTTTTTAATTATTATTTTATTCTTTATTTTTTAACTTAAAAATATCATTAGTCCTTGCACTTTCAACATTTTTTTATATTAATCCCTGATTTTTTATTTTTTTTAGAAAAAAAACATTCAATGAAATTATTATGTTTTATTATTGTTTTGTTCATTATTTTTATTGAGAATAATCATAAAAAAAATCAAATCAAAAAAATCTTTTTAAAAAAATAAGAAAGTTTAATAAAACTTAACTTGAAAAATAACAATTGTATAACATTATATTTTGCTTACCAATCACGATTTTACTTGTAATAAGTAAGTTTAATAAATATAAATGTTGTTAACACAATTTGTACTCCAATAATATATTTTACTTATAAAAATAGAATTTCTAACACAGTTTATGATAGAAAATTATAATATAATTTGATTTAGTTAGCCAACGATAAAACTTGATCATTTTTGGCATAAAAAAATCATTAGAATGATCCATATTGGAATTACTACACATTTTACTCTAATAAAAGTTTATTTATTATATAAAAAGTAGTAGAGGTAAGTAAGATATTTATTCCCCTTTAAAAAAACAAGCTAAGGTATTTATTGTCAAATAGAAGGTATAAGTAAGATATTTTGCTCTTTAAAAATATTTTTAAAAATAAAATCAAAAAAATCTTTTATTAAGCTTTAGTCAATTTTTTGAAAAATATTTTTTTGACTTAATTTTTTTTTATAATTATTCCAATAAAAATAATGAACAAAACAATAATAAAACAAAATAATTTCATTGAAATTTTTTAAAAAAAAATAAAAAAATTCGGGGACCCATATCAAAGTGCAGAGACTAATATCAAAAAATGTTGAAAGTGCATGGACTAACGATATTTTTAAGTTAAAAAGTTGAACTTTTTTGTCTTTTAGTGTGCCACGTGGCGTGCCATGATTGGTCCACGTAGCACATCTTTAGTTTTGTTTTTTTTAACAGATACTTAATAGAAGGACTAATGCCAAAAATTTTACAAAGTGCAGGGACCAAAACCAAAATTGGATGAAAGTGTAGGGACTAAAACACATTTAAACAAAAAGAAAAAGAAAAAAGAGATCCATCATGGACGATGGGACATGGAAATTTTACGAATTGGAAGGCAATCAAGGGGTAGCTACTAGCTAGTGACGTTCATTTGATGATATTTGTTAGATAAAGTGAGAGATTTCTTAGAATTGGTTTAAACTACATAGTTAGAAGTTGGTTATTATTATGTGAAAATTTGTTATGTTAGTAACTTGAAATCACTACATAAAGGTGTATTCTGTTTTAGGGTACGTTTGATTTGTTAAAACGTATGTATCGGATAAAACAACACAAGTTAAAACATCACAACACAAAACAGAACAATACATGACAAATTTTTATGGTATTGAATAATTTTTTGTCTTATACAATTTTTTTTTGACAAAATGTTATTTTTGTATTTTAGATAACTTGTGCGTGGAACAAAAAGTTGTGTTGTGGTTTAGTGAGGGTTGAAAATTTATGTTTTTGTCGTGTCTCTTGCCTCCCGTTTGTCTTGTCCCAGAAACAATTTTACAAACAAACAGTGTACAACTAAAGTTGTCATGTCATGTTCTTCATTTTTTAGTAGATCAAACACACCCTAATTGTATCATATTTTTCATTTGACTAATCTCAAATAATTCATCTTTCTCTCATTTATTTTCTTTTAGTTGGGCTCATTCGTGCTTTTTAACATGGTATAGAGTTAGGCCGTTTATTTTTCTATCTTATGAGCTTCTCACGTGTTCTATGTATTTCAGATTTTAGAATCCAAACAACATAAAAATTCTCATAAAACCTTCTAAAACACGTTGAAATATTTCAGATTTTAAAATTTAAATAGGCCGCATGCGAGAAGTTGACAAGGTGGAAAAAAAAATAATGGTTATAGAGTTGTGACATCCAAAAATGCTTTATTGCACTTTCTTCAAAGAGATTGATTATCCTATTGGCTTCCATTTTGTTATTCTCCCCCCATGCCCTTTTCATTTTATAGTTTCTTTTTCACTCTCTTTACGCTATATAATTACCTTATTCCTTCCGGAAAAAAAAAATTACCTTATATTTACTGATTGATTTGCTGCCATCCTTTTTTTTTTCGCCCAAAGTTCTTGCACTCATCATCATTTTGTAATCTTGTGTCCATGCTATGATGTATTACGAATCTTGAAAGAACTCATAAAATGAGAGAGAAAAAAAGTATAGAAAAGTGAAATAGAAATAAAAAAAAATTGAATAATCTGATTTTATTAAATAATAGGTGCTTGTAAGTCAAAAGCCACAACTTTGGCGGTCCTCAGCTACAACATCTACATTTAGCTTATAAAAATCATTTTCTGGAGGAATCCATTGAATCGCCAAAATTGAAACATGAATTGGCTGTGTCACCAGTTGAAACAATCGCATAATTTCTTTTAAAAAATAAAAGGGGGAATGAATTGTTGAGCATGAAGAATGACATCATTTTTTTGGTGGTGGACGGGGTTTGATTCTTCAAATGGGGTAAATGATTCTTCAACACATCCCGAGTGAGCAAATGATAAGCCCCTTTAACATAGTAGGTCTCACTATGAACAAGTTTCCAAATCCATCTGTCTAAAATATTTTTCCGTATAAGAATGTTAGAAAACAATTTTCTTCTCTTCTGCCACTCTCCTCCATTACGCGCCCAATCGGATCTGAAGAGGTTTGTCTCTAAAACATTTTTATCTAAAGGCAAATTAAATAACGTACAACAACGATCTCTCAAAATACCTTTCTCCAGTCAAGAATCATGCCAAAACAATGTCGACTCACCACTACCTACTACCGTAACAAGAAAATCACTAAATATGGATATTTTTCAGTCAAGATTCGAACATTGGTTTAATATATTGTAATTGAGTTCATAAAGTGGCAAAGAAACATAGTGAGTGTAAATTCTTTTGGTTCATAATTAAAATTTGTGTAAATTAAGAGATATTATATTTAAATTTACATATTTGTTCTTTAGATATAAGTAACTAAAACTAATGGCAAATGATTTTTATGTTTAAATAAAACCGTATACATTCGCTAACTTTTTTTTTGAAGGAACACTTGCTAACTTAAACTTTAATGTTGTTAGGTTGGTCCAAGTTAACAACCACGCATGTAGCATGTCTTGTATGAAATTATTCCAACCGTCACCACTTATAATGTGGTTGGCTGTCATCAAACTGTGTCTCCTGCCAACATCCCTTTGCGGATACCATTATTGGGGTATCCCTCCTATTCATTTTGTCTCCATAACTGAAGAATAAAACATGTACTTTTCATGCTTCATTTTCTGATAAAATTTTATAATAACTAAAACGAAAAGAAAAAAAATCACATAAATCAAAAACAAATTTATGTTAGTTGATTTATATATAATTTTTTTAATTAGATATCTTCTTTCTTTTTGAAAGAATACGTAGCTACATTAATTAATTGATCCATTGAATCGAGTAAAACTGTAATCGACGACAAAACTCTTCTTCAAAAAATTTAACACCGGTAGGTACACTCTCGAGATTGAATTTAAATCCAAAACTTTTGGTTAATTTGAAAAATATCCTTTACTCTGATAAAAGATTATTTATGTGAAGAAAATTTCGTCTAAATGGATGGATTGTTTCTTAATTGTGCTTAATAACGAAATTTACTTGCCTACGATGCATGTACAAGTAAAGCCATCATGGCCGGCATTATAAATTAATTTTCACTTAATCCCCCCGTTAGCTGCTTACTAGGTTAATTAATGAAATAGTGTATATATGTGTATATGATATAACTATGAAATTTGTTTTTGACTTTTAAGTGTACCTAACTTCGTTCTTTTCTTCTAAAATATCAACACGGTATACATTTTCACTTTAAAAAAGATAAATTGTATATAAAGAAACTATATTAATATGGTTTATATTGTTTAGATACTTTTTGTTAGCCTCTTTAAATAAATATTTAGAGTTATATGTCTCTTTAAACATATCAACTTTCGTTTTCAGTTATACGAAAATTTCTTTAAACTATTTTTTTGAAGGATTCAAACTTGTGTCTCATATATGTTATGTTGTAAATTTTAATTTTCTCAAACGGAAGTTAACGTGAAGGTACATTTGGCAGCGGCAGAGCTACATTTAATTTTGTTATTGCAGCTTAACTCAAAAGACTCAAGAGAAGAAAAAAAAACACAGTGTAAGGGGAACACAGAAGACACAGACAAAATTATAAGAAGAATCAATGTGCAACTGCTATAAAGACAAAGAAAGTGAGAGTATGGTGGCCATAATTAACAAGAACATTAGAGTATTTAAGGTTTTATACAAGAGAATTTCTTTTTCCATCCTTAATTACTCTCACCCATGCTCTAAAATTCTTATTTTACTCCGTTAGGATTCTATAATCTAACACGTGTTTTGGCTTTTCTGGATTATAGAATCCAAAAATCATTCAACATACAGAAGGAAAAAAAACTAACTATTAAATCACATTATACGTCTAACGACAACAAAACATAATTCAATCACACCAATTTCAGCAACATAATTCAACTATATGATACAACAATAATTGCAACAACATAATTAAACAAAAACAAGATCATAGATATTTAGCCAAATTAATTTTCTCATCAGGTTCATCCATGCATGTCCTGATTTCATCGATCCTGGGCCAAATAAAAATTTCCCTAATAGCATGAACTGATCTCACCAAGGCAACGTCTAACTCGATCAGTCAGGGATCATGGTTCTCAAGCAGTCGTTGTTTTGAAGTTTCATTTGAGTGAACTGATTCTCAATATTATTTACCCTTCTTGTGTCGTCGTGGTTGAAACGACAGTTAACTTGGTTTAGTTGATCCTTCAAGTCATACAGTATAATACAATACCGGATCCTAAACGGTAATGGATAAATGTTCGTGGTTATATGGTGTGGATTTTGAGAGGTGACTGCATGCATATTAATGTTGAAACCCTATAATTTTTCATGGTCTATATATGTGATAAAAAATAAAAATGAAGCAGACAGGCATGCGAGTAGGGTTCTCGAATTGTCAACATTCCATAGCAATTTAACTAAACTTATCTGAAAAATTAAGAAATCATTGAAGTCACTAAAGTGAGTACGTTACTACCTGTTCAGTAAGTTTTGTCTTTTTCTCTTCTATTTCTATATTGGAATCTTTCGTTACTATCAGATATTAGAGTTGTTTTCAAGCATCTAATAATTGTGTGTTGTGTCAAGCATCTAATAACTAATAAGTTTTGTTCTGCAAATAATCAAGAAGCATGATTCAAAGTTCGTTGGATAAATTGATGCTTTTCACCCAAAATGAAGTCCTGTAATTGATAATATTGCAGTTATATGTTCCTCTAAAAAAATTACATGTTTATATCATGATGTTGATTGTGTTGTTGTGTACAAGTGTGAGTTATATGTCCCACATCGGATAAAAGAGTAAAGGTAGAACACATTATAAGTAAGAGGGCCCATGAACCCATAACCTTAAGGTTTTGGGTAAGAGTGTGGTGTCTCTCTTGCTTGTGTGGTTGTTCTAGCCTCGATATAGACGGTCCCCCAAAGCTCTCTTGAATGACCCAACAGATTGTACCAACAAAAAAAAATTACCTTTTTATTTTCACTAACAATGCCAAGAAGAAAAGAAATAATCCAAACATTATCACAATGACAGACATCTTTCTCATGGTCCCATGATGCTGCAAAGAAAATTTGATATTAGAGTGATACAAATGCTTCCCCAAGCCACTCCCAGGCGCTGGGAGCCAAACGCCTGAGGCAGCCTCTCAGGTGCGATTTCTTGCGTTTTCTTCTTTTTTTTGATCGTTCTTTCACCTGAAAACTCTTAGGAACTTGAAATCAATTTTCTTCACTTTGTATTGTCTTCAACAATCTTTTAAGAATCCTTGATCTTCAATTTTTCATCCTTGATCCTTCACATGATGTCTTGATTTGATGATTTACATGATTCCTCACTACAAAACACTCAAAACTGGAGTTGCATGATCTTGGATAAAACTGAATTACAATGACTCAATTGAAAACAATACAATATGTTCGTAAATCATCAACAACTTTTCTAACTCTCATCTTATTTGTCTTCAAATGCAAAAAAAATATACTAAAAGCATAGCAAGAATATCATGTGATGCTTTGTCATCAATGTTACAAAATAATTGCCTTTTAATTCAGATATCTCGGTTACACTTTGTAACTGTACAAAGGTCATTCTTGCAAAATCAATTCTATGACCATTCTTCTTTCTCCTATTAAAGTTGTTGTCAAAGATGAAACATAGTACCTCTTTTCCTGTTTTTTTTTAGGGTCCCTTTTAATAATTTATCAAATGATCTTTGATAACAACTTTATAACAAATTTTTCTCCACAAAGATTTAGCAACTTTACAAATTATTTTTAAGGAGGAATTGTGTTCAATTCATCACTTTAAATTTATCAATGCAAAAATTATGAATACAAATATATAAAAGCATATTAACACTCACGCATCCACGCGCGGGTCCTGATCCAGTTATATATAAATGAAGGATAATTATGCAACCCTAGTTCCCATTTTTTTATAGGGAGCTTCTACGGTGCAGTCAGGAAATTGACTTTTTTGAAAAAGTTAATTTTGATCTTAATGTTTGATTAATTTTTAAACTGTTGATTACTGATTAATCAATAGTAATTCATCTAGTAATGCTTGCAACATCTTGGACTTACATGTACTACTTTATCGTTGGAATCTTTGACATACAAACAACGTTGATGATATTATGTGATAGTTTTAAGTGTTACACTTTGTGGGGTGTTACGCTTATAACAAGGTAGAATAAAATTAGATTAAGTGTAGTCTTATTAATCTGATGAATTGATGATACTATGAGGATTGAACTTTTGATGTCATTGTACAAACAGTGGAGTGTTACTCATTACATTTTTGATGTTATAGTGTTATAACTTTACTAAAAAAGTCATTTTCATGACTTCACCATAGAATTTTCCTTTTTTATATCATGCCAATTTCCCCTCCATCTTTTGTCATCTCAGACCAATTTTACCCTCCAACTCATATCTCACATATCCACTTCACAATTATGAATATAAAGCTTTGGTGGTGGTCATTCAACTCTTATCACACCTCTCTACTTCAGTACCATACTTCACAACCACTCTTATCATGATTTTGTTTTGTACATTATGGACATGTGTATATCATTTTATGATATTTAATCTGTTTAATTTTCATCTACACTATCATGATGCATTCTAATTTGTCAAATTCATGCTTCTATGAATCATATATATTGTACTCTTTCATGATGAAATTGGTTTCATACATGTGTCATTTTAAGTTGATCTATCAACCACAAATTTTCTTTGTAAAATCGTACCTTTTGATTTTGTCTCTACTTTTATCATGCATGATCTTATTATTCAAACCCAATGTACTATCACTACTATTTGTAAAAAAAATTGTCAAAATAAATAAGTGTTTTATATCTTGCAAAAAGTTTTTGGTTCCATCAAACACAGTGGCTAGTGACACACATAGCCACGACAACCCCACCAACAACTCACAAAATGTTTAGCAAAAATCAGTTAAACGTGAACAAAGTACACTTTCTAAATTGATTAGAGATATTTAAATTTCAATATTGAAGTCTTTTCATTAAATTATTGTGTTTTAAAATAAATCCGTGCATCGAAATTTTGTCATGTCATCCTAATTTTTTCCTCCCACTTTCATCACACATCTCTTCAAAACTTTAAACTAGATCAGTGTTTTTACTGCATATTCGATTTTTATTACTCTGTTTTAAAAAATAGAAAATCACAACTCAACGATGTTTGTCATGTTTACTCTAATTTCTGTTATAGTTGCGGGGAAAAAACGGATATGGGGTTGAAGGTTCGCGTAGTCCATATATAAAATGTAACTTTGAGAAAAAATTCTTACATATATGAAATATGTTTTTTGTTAATAAAAACGTACTACAATGTTATTTATACTTCTTCCTAATAATTCGCATATACTTTTATGTAAATTATTTGCTATTTGTTAATATTTTTTCTTTCTTTTGGTGAAACAGTCTGATAAAATTCATGCTACTCTGAGAAATTATTTGATGTCAAAAATCATAATTACAAATATATAAAAATGTATCTACACCCCGCGCGTTGCGTAGGTCAGAATCTAGTCTAGTAAGTACTAACTACCATCCTCTTAAGTAAATAGTCAATTACCCCCCTGAAATTGTAACTTTCATAAAAAAAAAAACCCTGAATTTTGCAAAACTTCAAAAAAAACCCCTTGAATCGATTTCTCTACTCAAAGATATATAAGGGGGGAACTTAATAGAAACCCTAGTTTCTCAAAACCCCCAAATCGATTTCTCTACTCAAAGATAGAAACCTAGAAACGAAAAATTCTTCTTCTTCCTTGCTTCCATTAGCTCGATTCGACCATGGCAGATAAGGGTAAAGCAAAAGCTGGAGATGGACCATCATGGTGGAACCAAGGAATCGACCCAAAATACTATTTCAGGTATGTAAGGAATCTCAAAAATTAGGGTTTTTTCGGTTGTTGTGCTCAATAAAGAATATTCCTTGTACATACATGCTTAGTCATTGTTTATTTCTTGTTTGAGCATATTAATGATGTACCCACATACTTTAATGCTTATTTGTGTCATGGTTGAGAATATTTATGAGGTTCTTTATGAGATTCCTTGACCCACGTGCACCATGTGTGAAATGTTGTGTTATGTTGTGTTGCTGTCTATTTTTAGAGTTGTTTATTCAAAGTGGCAAAGTGGTCCGCATGTGCTGGATGTTATTTTATTACTGACTATATGTGGTTGTTGCTGTTTGCACAGGCCAAGTGAGAACCAAGTCTTGAAGTTACGTTTTAACCATGGGGGTAGATTTGTAACTTTCCCTGTAAGGCTATATGTAAGGGGCTGTGTAAATGAGGTGGAAGGCACTTTTGATACTGATAGCTTCTATGTTGATTTTGTCTTTTTTTAAAATAAAAAAAATGCTTCTATGTTTTTTCTATGAGCAAAATGATTTTATTACTTTGAATCTATAAAGTCAGGATACTTGATACGATAAGGATACGATATAACATCAATATGTTAATGCGGGAAAATTTTAAAATTGAAGATACGATACGGCCGAGATACTTTAATAAAAAAATTAAATTTAAACTATATATTAAAACTCAAAATACAAACTATGAACTAAAATTCAAAAGTAAAAAAAATGTAAAACCTAGACTAAAAAGACATAGAACAACATTATGGCACAACAATAACATTATATTCACGTGACAATCGACAATACTAATGTTGTCAAAACAATAAAAAGAGACAAAACATATAATGAACAACATAAATATAAATATAAGTAATATTGATAATTTGCTATAAAAAAAAGAAAGTAATATTGATAATAACGAAAGTGACAATTGCTTAAAAAAAAAACGAAAGTGACAATTAGTCAATTACATATATGATATATCCCAAAAAGAGAACATTATTACCTAGTTCATTACATATATAAAAAAAAATATAAATATCACGTATCGGTTTTCCACCGTCTATCCCTCGCGTATCCCCGATGTATCTGAAAAGTATCGAACAGTTCTTTTTTAAAAAAATAAAATTAATCTCTAAATACTCTTCTGATACGTATCGAGGAGTATCGGGCTGGTATCGATGTAGGATACGTATCAGATACGATACGTTATGCATTTTGAAGTATCTGTGTGTCATAGATTCCAATGCGTTATGCATTTTGAAATATCCGTGCGTCATAGTTTTGAATACAAGGGGTATTCAAACCTACACAAAGAGTCAAGTCAAATGCATTTAAAAGAAGAGAATGAATTAAGACACTAATTAGCAAAAACAACGTTCTTATTTCTTCGTTCTTGTCTGCTAAAAAAACTAGCATAAACTATGTTGAATGTTTCTTCTTTTTTATGCATTTATATATTCTCATAAAAAAAAAAACTTGGTGGTATCGTCTCCCACTTTTTTAATTTCATTTTCCTCCTATTTAATTTCCTATAAATTGGAGACTAAAACCAACACCAAAATTTGTAAAAGAAAAACGATAAAATCATTTTATCAATAGTTGAATGTAGTCTCATTGAATGTGTGTGTTATAAATGCCTTATTATATTGATTCGAACCACTCTTATAATGATCCTTTGCAATTGATTTATTTTCCGTTAACTTAAGCAATTGAATTGATTTATTTTCCATTAACTTAACTTTGTGCTAACTGATCATACGAAGAAGTTAATGTTGACTTGGATATGTGTATCTTCCATATGAGAAAAAGAAGCTAATATTGTTGACTTGAATGTGTAACCCCATATGAAGGAGAAGCTATGGTTGATGATCTCACTGTTTTATTTTAGTTAATGTTTGAATGCACGTTTGTTTTTAAAAAAGTGCGGTGAATTCTCACGGGAGACTCAATGTTACATGCTGTAGCTTCATAATCAGGTCAAACATACATTGGCACACAAAATTTGGCATCCAAACATGACATTAATATGTAGAGTTTTGTTAATAAAAACGGGAACGTCTCTCTTTGATGTTGCATTTGAGTGACATTGAATTTTGGCCGGCGTTCTTTCTATCTCTTTCTTACTAAATAATTCTCTTTCATAAAAAATAACTTATTTTAACTATTTATTGATTATTCTCTCCCATCAAAATACATTAAAATCATCAATATCACAATAACTCAATGTCACCCAATATTTTCCATTCTCTTTGAATGAGTCAACATGTATTTCTTTCATGGGTTCATTTTTGCAAAAAAAATATGATTTTCTTTTTTTTGTTTTACGGGTTTTATCATTTATGTGAAGGAATAAACATACTAGACAATAGGCTTTGATGTGACTTGTTATTATGCTATTTGTCCTTCTTTCCAATGTAATGTATGAATTGTGGATACAAGAATTTAGACTCTCTATTTGATCACATAAAAAAAATGGACATGATATAATTATTTAAAAATTAATGATTATTTAAATGTTATTTTTTTACTTTTTTCTTTTTATGTGTGTGTGATTAAATAAAGGGTCCAAATCTTTGTGTCCACCCAAAAATTTCTCTCTAATGTATAATGTATAGTTCCTTTTACCATTGTTGTTTTCCAAATACTTGTGTTACACATGATGTACTGCATTCTAATCATTTGGCTTCTTTTCACTATTTAAAAATTCTTGTTGTGTAAAAATGTCGGCAAGTTTACTTTATCATATAAGTAGTATAAAAATGTCGGCAAGTTTAAGAAATACACTACTTAAAAAGAAATTTTTGTTTTGAAAATATAAGTGAAATACATGTTAGTCATATTTACATCATTTTTTTTATGCAAAAGTTGCTTTTTTTAAATCCTTAAACAATATTCTTAAAACACTTGTTAGCATTTTCCTTCTTTAAAAAATGATTTGTTTGTTGGCAAAAGAAGAGTAAACATTAATCATTGATTTCAGTATGAGTAGTTAAAATTTAGGAATTAAAAATATAAGTTAGAAAGACCGGGTTTAACATAAAAGTTGTAAATTTGGTAGCTTAAAATCATACAATAAACTTTGATGTGTGGAACAAGTATCAATAATAACCAATAATCAAAAAGATCGCAAGCAACAAAGACAAATCTAGATCTAATATAACAATTAATTGTAAAATAAAATCATAATCCAACCAAAGAATAAACAAGATAAAGAGAGTAGAGAATAGAGAACAACATCAAAGAATTGTTTACACGGTTCGGTCCAACAATGACCTACTCTGTGGGAGAGAGATCTCTTCACTTCACAATCAATTAATTCTTTACAAAGAGATACAAAAGAGTTACAAGAAATTAGTGTCAACAAGCTCTCTAAAAACAAACCTATTATCTACATAGTTTCAACTTCTTCCCATGAACAAGAAACTCAATGATTTTCATTCATTCAAGGTGTTTACAATTGTTTCCCAACCCCCAAAAGTAACCAACCCTTAGTATTTGATTTTTTAAGGATCTTCTCTTTTGGTTTTCTAAGATTCACCCAAGTTGCTCACAAATGACTCTTCTCTTATGTGTTTTCCAACCTCATTAATCTCTCCCAAAAGGCACCAACCCTTTTCGAAGAGCGTCCTCTTTTGGTTCTTCAGGATTCATATTCGGAAACTTTGAATCACACCCAAAGACGTTCAACCTTTAGTTTCTAAGTTCTCTAAAAATTGTCTCATGTGGTTTTCATTAGATTCTCAAGCTCACTTAACAAATTAGTCAAAGGAGTGTTTAATTAGTGTTTGAGATTCAATCACATTTGCCACGATTTGTATCAACCATGTCACAGTTTCACCTTTGTACATAATACAGTACTGAACGTTATCATCAAATCATGTCACAATTATTCCTCCGTGCCACGATATTTTCAATGGCAAACCTCCAAATCGTTAATCCAAAATCATGTCACGGTTTCGCTGAAACACAAATACTCCCTCCGGTCCTTAATATAAGATAAGATTCTCTTTTTAGGTTCATTGAATAAATGATGTATTTAGTTTACATTGTAGTCCAAATACATTAATTATTCAATGAACCTAAAAAAAGATTCTTCTCTTATATTTAGGACCGGAGGGAGTATTAAATTTGAATCAAAACTCTAAAGATGATTAAAAGTAGTTGGAGAATTTATTCATATAAGTAAAGTGTTTTTCCTGAAACATTATGCTACTACAGTCTGACTACAGATATAACTGTGTTTGTTTTCCAGCGTTTCAACATAATTTTACGTAAGAAAATCATATATATTTTGTAAAAATAGTAATAATAATTTTACTTTGTCAGCTTAAATTATTATTCCCAATCATTTCCCAATGGCTTCTAGGGTAATAGCTCAATGAAGTTTTTCAAATGGATTATGAGAATAAGTGTCATAAGAACATTTGTTAAAGAAACCAAAAATATGACGCTTATTCTACAATATTTTTACTTTTAAAAAGAAAAATTCATCCTTTTTCACTATTTTTAATGCAAAATTTTTATATTTATCTTCTTAATCAATGTCCTAAATATATTTTTTAGCATTTCCTTTTTTATATTTCCACACACAACCGTGCTCAATCTCTTCCCCACTAAATTTTTCTATAACTCACCAAAATTCGTCGAAAGTTACTTACCGAACGACTACATGTACTGCTAAACCCAAGCAAAACAAAACATAAAAAAGAAATTATCATCTTAATTCAGTCTCACCAAAATATGAGCATTTTTCATGTCTATAGACGGGATGACGGGATGACAGACACTGCTTGAAAACTTACATGTATAAAGGAGATTTCCTGAATTCGAATCTAGATCACTATAAAAAAAATATTCAACCTTACAATATTGATATCATAGGTTAGTATTGGGCTATTGGCCTTATGAACCAATTTTATTGACGCTAATTATCATTACGAATTTGTGCACACACATGCTTTCATTACTCCAAAAGCTAATTAAATCTTTGAAGTCGAACCCTCCACGTCTATCTTCGTTCCTTTCTGAACAAACATCCCGAATTGTTCAACAATTTGCAGAAAATATTTATATGATTTCATCTCCCTCTTCTTCTCTTTCACTAATATCCAACCACCACCAAATATTATACTACTCACTATTTTGTCAATGTATATGATAAGTATCAAATTTATCTAGTTTGTTTCATATTTTTATAGGCATTTGTTTACATCTAAAAATAACTACTCCATCCATCCTAAAATATAAATTGACTTGGAAAAAAATTTCTCCTCAAATTATGAGACGTTTTACAATACCAATAAAACATTAATGTTACTTTTCAATTATACCCTTATCTTTTTTTTTTGAAGGGAATTATACCCTTATCTATTTACCACTTTATCTTTCAATTATTTAATTTATCTTTCTCATGCCATTTATTAAGGACAATTTTGTAAAACGTCCGATAATATCTCTTTCTCACAGAAAATTAATTACATTTGTTAATATGTGTGAAATGTCTAAAACGTCATATAATTTTGGACAGAGGGAGTATTATGTTAGATGAAATTGACATATAGGTTATTTAAGGATACAGGAGTTTCCCCTTAGTCAATGGAAGGTTAGACGAGAAATATGACAGCCGGATAAAGATCAGTCAATTATTTCTCGAGTCTGCTAAAGAATACTTGAGTCTTGAAGACATCTGACTTTGTCAAAACTCAATTGAACTCGACAACGAGGCACTCAACCGATGTTCCATATTTTTAGGGACATTAACCATAAGGAACAATGAGGAAGGAAGCACGTTTTAAGGGAGGTTGCATGCACTGGACCTTGTCAACGGATCACGCCATAAAGAGGAAAGTTGTCGGCCAAACCTGGGGCGCCACACACCCCTTTAATCAGGGAAAACTAACGTATCACCGCGCAAATAGTCGAGCAATGCTAAAAATTGTAGACCACATCGTTTAGCTAGTAGGAATTAATTCTTGTAAATACTTATTTTGTACAATGAATTGAACACACAATCAATCAAACTCAAACTATTTATGCAATTTCACCCCCTTTATCTTTATTTACATGTATATATTAGTTTAGTAGCTAAAAATCCCAAAAAGTAAAGTACTTAACACTTTATTGGAGCAATTAAGAAATTCAAAGTCGAAGGACGTATTTTCTTCCTTTGAGTAATCGTTTGAAGAAAAGAATCACAATTAAAGACTATAACTTGATACATCAGTTAAATCTCTAACTTGACCACATAACTATAGTTTATTGATGAAAGTACAAGGGATACTCAGAACACATGACGAAGATAAAGATTCATACATTTTGAAGATAAAATAAAGGGTAACTCCGCCAATCAAAATAAATATATTTTTCTGCCTCTACCATCCCAATTGATAAACTAGACCCAAGATGTTTGTTTGATGTTAACAACCACCTCCTTCAAATTTGCTAACTTCCCATCAAAAAATATATTATTTCTTTTCAACCAAATACACCACAAAGTTGGTAATCATATCAAATGGGACAATTTTTTTTTCTTTTCAATTTTCCCTTTCAACAAAGAACTAAAAACTCCATAAAAAGGAATTCAAAGCAAAAAAAAAAGTATCCAACACCACACTTCCCCAATTTGATGGATGCGATCCAAGCCATACAAAAAATATTCTCCAATAGCACTCTTTTATTTGATGAGAACAATAAAAGCTCATACAATATTATTGATTAATATCTTTATGTCACCTCTTTGTGAAAGTTCCACCCTTGGTTGTATCCTAGCTTGAATCAATCTCCAATCCAACACACACATTTTTAGGCAATTATAATTTTAGAAGATGCTTATCAAACGCTACTTGAGTGTGTTTTTTTTTAGGGACAAAATTGATGATATGTTAAGATTAATTAAAAAATTAAAAGGCGAATATTTTAAATATATAGTGACAGCCAGCACGTGGTATATAATTTGACTATGGTGTTATTTATTTTTAGGGAATTTGACTATGGTATTTTTAATTAACAAAGTCCTTTAATTAAAAAAAGAGTGCTTTAATTAAGTGCATAAATTTGAATTCAACCATATGGAAGAAATAGTTGGTTGGTGGTGGTCAACTGAAGTGATGAAAGGGTTCGTTTGGCCGTGGTATGCATGAATATCAATCTTATCACATCATCTATGTTCTTTTTAAGTATTAACCTTACCATGGATAAACTTTTTTTTTTTTTTGGTGTTTAAAAAAAG
>Ga0228711_1005877_pt1 | contig 18507 bp, 16 predicted proteins | sample MedpolnodulmetaG_2_FD_177996 | JGI IMG/M metagenome (GOLD analysis project Ga0228711, IMG submission 177996) | Root nodule microbial communities from Medicago polymorpha collected in Santa Monica, California, United States - brown nodules | ecosystem: Host-associated > Plants > Roots > Nodule...
ATACCGTTCCTGTCACACCCGGACCGTGGAAGAAATTCAACGCAGTCCGGTCGTAGTTGGCGTCGAGACCGAATCCCATGTCGAGCACGACGTTGAGATTCGGGCCCCCGTACCATTGCGTCAACGGCACCCGGTTCGCCCAATAGTCGGCGCCTCGCCTCAACGCGGCTGCCGTGGCCCAGTAACGGAACTGAGACGTCCCTTGTGCGTAGATGGCTGGCGGCGGCCCTCCCGCTGGAAACGAGAACGCGAGGGGAAGCTTGGATAGATCTGGTGTCGGCACCGTCAGACCCACGGCCGTTGCGGCATCGTCCTCCCATGAGCCCACCACCGCAGGGAGGGAAGGCACATTCGTCTTTCGGGTCTTGGTCTTCGCGGTAGCGGTCGCCCGCTTCGTCAGAGCTCTTTTGGATTTCGCGGGCGTTTCAGTCATGCGGATGCCCTTTCCAAATGTCGCATTTGATCTGAACCATAACTATTTGGCGCAGAAGGTTCGGTATGAGCGCCTCCCGGCGCGTTCACGGCGGGTACCAACGCGTGGGCATGGAGGTCAGGCACTACCCTCGTTAATCCATTGCTCCATGCCTTCCAATCGTTATTCTGGACGATGACGGTCCCACTGTTCGAGCGAGTGACGTCGACTTCCGGATCGGGACGGCCCGACCGCCGGCCGTGACCACATCATCGACATTGCCCGCGCGCTGGCGCGTACCGGGCAGGCGACGGGGAAGCGGCTTCGCCCCCCGAAACCGAGCAGCTTGCCAGCGGACGATCCGTTTCTCGCCTGTTTGGCGGGTTATGCCAATCCTCCTGCGCCTACATACTAGACCTGACAAACCGCGCCCGGAAGGCTGAATCGCCTGCGCCCATCTTCCTGGTATTAGCGGCCTGCCGGTAGGCTTTGGGCGAAGACCTCTTCTACGCCAGCAACTGTAGATCGTGCATCTGGACGATAGATGGAAGCGCGGATGCGCCTTTTACGCATTGGCTCATCAAGCTACCATGGCGTCCCGGGTTCTAAGGCTCCAATCTCTTTGGCCGCCCGCGGCCGAGAGCGCCTTCGGCGCGGGCCTGCAGATAGGCGTAGATGTCATCGATATAAAGAGCGAAATTGGGATCGTCAGCGAACCCCTTCATGACCGAGGTGCCGCTACTGCTCTGGCCGTACCGGACGACGCGCCTGAACTCCTCGATATCGCGGGGTCGGTCGATGAGAGAGGACGCGAAGGTCGAACCGACACCATCGGGGCCGTGGCAATGGCTGCAGCTGGCATGATAACGCCGGTACCCGTTGTAGGTCGGCCCATCGGCCTTTCCGTCGACGACCCTGTAGAACTTGTCGGCGGCTGAAGTCTCCTGCAAAGTTTCCCAGGAACCGACCGCGAAGCCACAGGCGACCAAGGCGAACAGCCTTCGGCAGATAGATGCTTGCATTGTCATCGCAGATAGGCGTATGCCGGCTGCTCGCCCGGCATCTCCAGATGGGCACGGCCGGAGTCGCCGCTCGGGCCGCATGGGCTACCACACCGGCCAAAAGGATCCTGTAGTTCTTGCGTACGGCGCCGGTATCTCAACGGCATCAAGGATCCCACGCATACTCCCCCGGACCTGGCCGAGAAAGAGGAATTGCCTACGTCCAACCCTTGCCGGAGTCGAGTTGGCAATCTCTTAGGCCGTAAAATCACTGGCCGGCACGAACAAGTTTCGGGGCGGTATCGATCCTGGTCACGAGCAGCCTGCCGCCGGCACGCGAGATTTCGAGGGCCTCGCTGGGCTCGTTCAAACCGCCCGGAGTCGAAATCGTGAGGCTTTGGCCCTCATCGAGCGTAGCCTCGCACCGCACGGGCGAGCCCGACGCATTCTCGGCGATCGTGGTGACCACTTGATAACCCCTATCGCCTTCGGTGTAGTAGACGACGCCGTGATAAGCGCCGAGATCGATGCTCTCCCCTTGCAAGGCCTTGAGTTCACCAGCGGAGGCGTTGCCTGCCATTACGCATAACGCCGCGAGGACTTTGTATCTGTACATGGTTTTTCTCCCCAGCCAAAAGGTCTCCCAATAAGACCATGCCCGAATAGTAGGGGGCGGGGGCGGGTGCCGTCTGTGAGAATTCGCACAGGTTCAGTAACGCAATTGGCTAAACGAGGCGGTGCGCCACTGGTCGTGATGGGTCGTCCGTATTTTCTTTTGCCGTCAAGGGAGTAGATTTGTCCGAACGGAAGCGACGGCCATGACGCGTTCGCCTAATTTTCTTTCGATGCTGGGTGAAGCAGCCGTCGCTGCCTTGTTCAAGCATTGGATTGTTCGCTTGTATACTCCTGGCGAACTGATCGTCGCGCATGGCGAAAGCGGGCGTGACGTCTTCTTCATACTGGAGGGGCGCGCCCGCGTAACCCTTTTTTCCGAAAACGGCCGCGAGATCTTCTATGGCGACCGCGGCCCCGGCGACATCATCGGGGAAGTGTCTGCAATCGATGGGAAGGCGCGATCGGCCAGTGTCGTGGCTCTTGAGGCAACCCGTGCAGCAAGATTGCCGGCGCCGGCCTTCCGAAGGCTGGTCACCGACCACCCGGATTTTTCCTGGGCCCTGCTCGAACACCTCTCGTCGGGCATAAGGCATATGACCGACCGGGTTTACGAGTTCAGCACCTTAGTGGTGCGCAGGCGTCTCATTCTCGAATTGCTCCGCCGTGCGGACGATCGGGATGAATCCACCAGCCGAGTATTCATTGACCCGGCGCCCACCCATTTCGAGTTGGCGGCATCAATCAGCACACACCGGGAGGCGGTCTCTCGGGAGATGAGCGTCCTCGCTAAGGGGGGCCTCATAGAGAGATGCGGACGCAGGCTCCTGCTGTGCGACCTTACTGCTCTGGCATTGCTCGCCGGAGATGAGGAGGAGCAGGTCTTTTCTCGTCGGGAAAAATCGTGACGTCGTCGCAAGTGCATTGCTTTCGGCGTTCACATCTCCACCTTTGTTCGGCTCGAAAGAGTTCCGTGGCTATAAGCTGAGCAGCTTCACAGGCGGGGAAAGGTGGCCGGCAGAACGGATGAGGGCGCCTCGGTTTGCCTGCATCCTCACACGCGGACGCGGCGTGACGCTTGGCCTGGAGGTGATCGTCCACCGCGCCGGAAATGCAAATGCCGCTGGATCCTAAGGTCTGGAGGCAGGCCGCGATGCTGACGCCATCGCCGTAGAGATCCCCATCGACCTCGTGGCCCCATGCAGTTGAGATATTGGCGGATGCAGTCCGTGCCGCCCTTCAGAAACGGTGCCCGAGCCCGACGTTAAGCGAAGTTCCTCGGCGTGCAATCGGGAAACTAAATAAGCGACCACCGCCAAGCCTGGCGAAGCGCGCCGGGCTATTTTGCGCGCCGGCGGATCTCCAAAGTGGCGGCGTTACTCACGGCTGAACTGCGACAGGCTTCGTAACTCCGCAGAAGGCGGCAGTCGCGACGTCGACGTCTTGGACCAGCATCAGGCTGCGCGCGTCCTGGAGCCTGAGTTGCTTTTGGAGTTGCAGCGGCGTCATCGCCTACGGGTCATCGGCACACCGGAAGCAATACACATCCGCTAACGCGTCTGCCGATAACACACGTCAGGAACATCCCAGCCATGGGCGCTTTCGAATAGCCGCTGCCATCAAAGCTTACCGCTCGCAGGTCTCTGCGCCCGGCCGTTCATACGCGCGATGCTCTCGCCGGCAGGTGCCGAGATAAAGGCAGTGCGCCAGGCGACCGCCGAACGCCTGGCGCTGGAATCGTGAAACAGCAGGGAAGGCGACTTCTGCTCGGCGACACTTTCGCCACTGCCGACGCAGATCGTTGGGTATGACTCGCTGGACGCGCGAATCGGGATTCGAGCTTCCCGACAGGCTGATCGCCCGTGCCGGGTCGCTTGCGAAGAACCTATGCCATGAAGATGTGCTAGCAGGCGAGGCCGCGGTTTCCCACAATGAGGCCACGGCTCTTCAAAACATAGCGAAGTTGGCGTGGCGTTTGTGCAAGTTAGTTTGCATTCGTGATGTAACTTGCAATTTTGCGTGCGGCGTGTATAGCTGGCCGTCAGGGAGACGAACCGATGCTCATTGCCGAACGTGTGCAAACCATCGCCGATACGCTGACGCCCGCTGAACGCCGTCTCGTTAAGGAGATCATCGCCAAGCCGCGCGACGTGGCACTGGGGACGGCCGGAGAATTGGCGCGGCGTAGCGGAGTGCATGAGGCGACGGCATCCCGACTTGCGCGCAAGCTCGGTTTCGAAACCTATGCTGGATTTCGAGACGCAATCCGGGATGAGTTCATCGTAAAGACCGATCCGGCGTTGCGCGTGCGGCGTACGCTGGAGACGTCCCGTGGCCATGGCATGCTCGAGATGCTCGTCCAGCAGGAAATCGAGGCCTTGACCCGACTGTCGAGCTATGTCGACGAGGAGCGCCTCGCCGCCGCTGCCGCCGCCTTGAGCGACCGCAGAAGGATTTTCATCTTCGCGCGCGGAAATGCGGAAACACTGGCCGTTTTGATGAACCGGCGTCTGCGCCGTATGGCCTTCGAAACTGTTCTGGTGGGCGGTGACAGCCGCGATATCGCTGAGCAGATCCTGTCCATGGGGTCGGATGATGCGCTGCTTGTCTTTGCGTTTCGGCGTCAGCCGCGCGCTTACGTGCCGCTGATCGAGCGAGCAGGAAAGGTCGGCGCCGTTAGCGTCGTCGTCTCTGGAACGGTGGGACCTTCTTTATCGCCGAAAGCCGATCACCTGCTTGCTGCCCCGCGTGCTGGCGACGCTGATGCATTCCAGACGCTGACGGTGCCCATGGCGATTTGTAACGGGCTCATTCTCAGCATGGCACAATCCGACGAGATGCGCTCATTGAGCAGCCTGGAGCAACTGGGAGAACTGATCGGGGAACTTCAGGGACGTTGAACGCCGAAGGAGGTGGCGGCGTTTTGGCATGCTTGGTGACTGCAAGAACACTTGCGTACCAGGCTAGTGGTGCAAAAAGAAATGCATAGTCGGTGGCGATGTCTGCCACCATTGGGAGGAAGCACGATGAAACGCATGATGATGATTGGCGCTGTTGTGGCCGCGCTGGCCGTGCCGGCAATGGCGCAAGACGTTGATACGCTTTCGCCGGAAGCGCTGCGGACTTTGGCGCAGAAGGAAGGCAAGGTGACGGTTTACTCCTTCACCAGCCGCATCGCGCGAGTGGAAAAGGCATTCGAGGAAGCGTATCCGGGCATCGATCTGATCGGGTTCGATATGTCCTCGACAGAAATGATCACGCGCCTGCGCACGGAGGCCGCAGCCGGCATCACCAATGCGGATGTTGTCTATGTTTCCGACGCTCCGGTGGTGCTCAGCGAACTCCTGGAAACGGGTTTGCTCAAGAACTATGTGCCGCCCCGCATTGCCGACAAGCTCGACACGGCGTTCAAGTCTCCGCTCCTGGCCCAACGCCTTTCGACCAAGGTCCTGATGTATAACGAAGCTGCCTATCCCAACGGCGCTCCGATCAAGAACCTCTGGGATCTCACGACGCCGGAGTGGAAGGGCAAGGTGCTGATTGTCGATCCGCTTCAGCGTGGTGATTACTTGGACCTGATGACGGAGTTCGTCCTGAGGTCCGACGAGATGGCTAAGGCCTACAAAGCGCTATTCGGCAAACCGATCGAACTGGATGATGGCGTGGAAACAGCCGGGCACCAGTTCATCGTAGACCTTTTCGAGAATGATCTGGTTCTGCTCGCCTCGACGGACGATGTGAATGCGGCGGTTGGGAAACTCGGTCAGGATCAGCCGCCCGTCGGTTTCACCAGTTATTCCGACCGACGCGACAATGAGGACGAGGGGTGGGCGCTGCAGGTCGTAAGCGATATCGTTCCTTCCAACGGGATCGTATTCCCGGCTCTGCTGGCGCTTACCGCTGACACAAAGAACCCGGCGGCAGCACGCCTCGCTATCGACTTCCTGATGGGTGATGACAGCGAGACTGGCGGACCGGGCTATGCTCCGTTCTACGTGGCGGGTGACTGGGCAACGCGCAGCGACATCAAGGGCCACCCGGATGCGATCCCGCTGGCGGACTTCAAGGCCTGGCGGGTTGACCCGGCCGCGACGGAAAAGATCCGCAAGTCCGTCGGTGACCTCGTTCTCCAGTTGCAATGATCCGCGTGCCGCCGTCGCCCTCGGGCCGCGGCGCGTCCGTGCTATCGGATATTTTGATGTCTACTCAGTCTCGAAATCGCTCGTTCAAGGACGCGTTCCTCAGCCCCGGCCTGGGGCTGAAGGCGGCCGTTCTGGTGCTACTGACTGTACTCGTCGCCGCTCCGCTATTGAAGGTCTTCGGCGCCACGCTTGCACCCGGTGCCTGGTCCGCCTGGTCCGACGTGCTTGCAAGCAATCTGTCACGAAACCTTTTCTGGTTACCGCTTGCTAATACAATGATCCTCGGCGCGGGTGTCGCCACTGGCTGTGTGCTCGTCGGCGGCTTTCTCGCCTGGCTCGTGGTCATGACGGACGTGCCGTTCCGACGCACGATTGGCCTGCTCGCAACGCTGCCCTTCATGATTCCGAGTTTCGCAACTGCGCTCGCTTGGGGTTCGTTGTTTCGCAATGCCCGCGTGGGAGGCCAGATTGGTTTCCTCGAGGGGCTTGGATTTTCTGTGCCCGATTGGCTTGCCTGGGGCATGGTGCCGACGCTGGTCGTTCTCATTGCGCACTACTATTCTCTTGCCTTTACCGTCATCGCAGCAGCCCTCGCCACGGTGAATTCCGACCTGGTCGAGGCTGCGCAGATGACGGGCGCCGGACGGCGCCGCATCTTTCTCGGTATCATACTGCCGGTGGCACTTCCCGCGCTGGTCGCCGGGGCCTCGCTCACATTTGCCGGGGCAGTCTCCAATTTCGCGGCCCCGGCACTGCTTGGATTGCCGGTTCGCATGCAGACTCTCGCCACTCGTCTCTACGGCATGATCGAAATCGGCCAAGCGGAGCGCGGCTATGTGCTGGCAATTCTGCTCATCCTCGTCTCGGCGTTCTTCCTATGGGCTGGCAACCGGGTCATTTCGGGGCGCCGGTCCTATGCCACGATCACGGGCAAGGGCGGTCGGGCGAAGCGCTTTGCGCTGGGGACCGCGCGATTGCCGTTGTTCGTTGCGGCCCTATCCATTTGCGTACTGACCACCGTCGTCCCGGTCGCAATTCTCATCGCCTCCAGCCTGGCGCCATCCTCCTCGGCACTCTTTTCCGACTGGTCGTTGCACTACTGGATCGGCGCGTCTGATCCGGCGATAGCCCGCGGACAGGCCGGAATCTGGAACAATCCGCTGATCCTGTCGGCTACTGGCGTTACGGTCGGGCTTGGAGTGACGGTTGCCTTCTCGGCCTCGCTTGTGGGGCTTTTGGTGGCCTTCGTTCTTGCCCGCTTCCGGTCCGGCTTTTTGTCAGCCGCGATCAACCAGATCAGTTTCCTGCCGCTCCTCGTGCCGGGCATCGCCTTCGGCGCGGCCTATGTCGCGTTGCTCGGCGCGCCGATCGGCCCGCTGCCAGCGCTCTACGGGACATTCCTACTGCTGGTCGTCGCCGCCACAGCCTATCTGGTGCCCTTTGCCGTGCAGACGGGACGCGCGGTGATCCAGCAGGTATCGGGCGACCTCGATGAAAGCGCGCGGATGACCGGCGCCGGCTTCCTGCGTCGCCTTCTCGCAATCACCGTGCCGCTTGCCATTCGCGGACTATCGGCTGGAGCTCTGATTGTCTTCGTCAAGATCGTCCGCGATCTGTCGCTGGTCGTGCTCCTGTTCACGCCGACCATGCCGCTGCTGTCCGTACTTGCCTACCGCTATGCCTCGGACGGCTTTACCCAATTCGCCAATGCCCTCACTGTCGTCGTACTCGTCATCTCCGTCGCCGCGACGCTTCTCGCCAATCGCCTGCAGGCCAAGTCACAGCCGTGGTTGCAATCATGATACAAATCGAATCCCTTCATAAGCAGTTCGGCAGCTATGAAGCCGTACAAGGCGTAAGCCTCTCCGTCCCAAAAGGCGCTTTTCTGGTGCTGGTCGGGCCATCCGGCTGCGGCAAGTCCACCATACTGCGCATGCTAGCCGGCCTCGAGGCGCCGACGTCCGGCACCATCGCCTTCGGAGGCAAGACCGTCTCCGATGGTGGGCGAGGCTGGGTCATCGAACCATCCCGGCGCGATGCCGGGCTTGTCTTCCAGTCATATGCGCTCTGGCCGCATATGACTGTCGCAGGGAACATCGACTGGCCGCTGAAGGTGGCCGGACTTGACAGGGACAAGCGCCGCGAGCGTGTCGGCGAGGTGCTCGACCTGCTCGGGATCGGCCAACTTGCAGATCGCTATCCAAACGAGATCTCCGGCGGTCAGCAGCAGCGCGTGGCGATCGCCCGCATGATCGCACCGAAGCCAGGCATCCTGCTGTTCGACGAACCCCTTTCCAACCTCGATGCGAAATTGCGTGTCGAGATGCGGACGGAGCTGTTGCGGGTCCATCGCGCGACGGACGCGACTTCCGTCTACGTTACGCATGATCAGGTCGAGGCCATGACCATGGCTACTCATGTCGCGGTGATGAACGGGGGAAGGATCGAGCAGTTCGCCAGTCCCGGGGAGTTGGTGGTCCGCCCGCGGACCGCTTTCGTCGCGACCTTTGTCGGCACGCCTCCGGCCAACCTGGTGCCCGTGGTAAACGGGGCCTATTGCGGCCGTCTCGCCGATGCGGCACTCGCCGGGCGCAATGGATCGGCCATGTTCAGGCCGGAAGAGCTTACTCTTGCCGAGAAACCGTCAGACCGAACCCTGACGCTCGACTATGCCGAGGCGAGCCCGATGGCCGGGCGGGTCATGGTGACCGGCATCCGTGGCGATCTTCGCCTCACGGCGATCACCGACAGCCTGCCATCTTTCTCGGTGGGCGACGAGGTCCACTTCCAGCTGCCGCCGGCACCATCCATGTTCTTCACGCCAGAAGGAGTGCGCGCGCAATGAAGCGGATCATTCTGGTACGTCACGGCGAAAGTGCGTGGAATTCCGTCCGCCGCCTGCAGGGGCAGGCTGACATCGCACTTTCGCCACGAGGCGAGGCGCAGGCAACCGCCTTGCGCGCTACAATCGAGGCGATGCGCCCCGACCATGTCGTCGCATCGGATCTTTTGCGCGCACGGCATACCGCGGCGCTTCTGGGGTATCCGCATGCGCAGCTTTCCCCGGCCTTGCGCGAAATCGACGTCGGCGATTGGACCGGTCGTTCCATCGGCGACCTGATGGCCGAGGATCAGGATGCCTATCTTGGTTGGCGCGCAGGCACCTATGCGCCGAGAGGAGGGGAGAGGTGGCAGGAATTCCGTGACCGCGTTACGGCCGGGCTCGGCAAAGCGGCTTCGGGCGAAAGGCTGCTTGTCGTTTGCCACGGCGGCGTCATTCGCGCCTTGCTTGATGGCTTGTTGGGTCTGCCGCCGAAGCGGATCATACCCGTCGGGCCCGCAAGCGTTACAGTGCTTGCCGACAAGCCCGATGGCATGCGCCTGGAGACCTTCAATTTCAGCCCTGATGGGCCCGTGTTCGACGCCCCGGATTGATCGAGGTCCGTAATGTGCGCAAGCTGCGTACCATCGCCCGCCAGAATGAGTACGCACAAGCGGCCAGGCGTTGGTCCGGGTGGGACTGATATCGCGTCCTGATCTTCTACTTTCATGCCAGCTATAACGTCGACATGATGCCGAAGTCCCATACTTCGCACGCAACCCAGATCGGAAGCGGGAGCCCATATTTTCTCTTGTTATGATGGAACTGGCAGAATTCGCCAAGAGCAGACGTTGCGCACAAACCGTTGGAGCCACGTCTGCCTGCTGCAGAATGGCCTTGGCTTCAACGTAGTGACCTCTGAACACCTGTAGCGACACGCGTCGTGTTTCCGAACTACGGAGACACGATCATTTCGACCTGACAATTGGCGCACCGCGCGCTGGTCCCGATAATCTCCGCATCGCGTGCGCCGGCGTTCAACTCACGGCGACATTTCGGACAGTTCAGGCCCGAGCAGGTGTCCGCGAAATCGTATTGCGGACCGACATAGGCGCAAAGCATATGATGAACGACCGGGAAAAACGCCAGTTGGGCAGTTCCACAAGACGGGCATACCACCTGATCCCGTTCTATCTGCATTCGCTTACGCCTCCTATATGTTAGCTCGGGACCGAGCCTAGCGTAGCCCCAGGAAATCCACCAGCGCGGCCGCGGCACGGGCAACGATGGTGCTGTAGTGCATGTGGATTCTCACGGTGGCATTGAGGGCCGGGTTCACGACATCCGGTGCGAAGCGGATGCGTGCGATCTGCCCGGACTGATCATGCGGTGCCCCCGCCTCGGGCATCCCGGAGAGCGGCAGGATTTCGTCTACTACGCCCGGAATGCGCCTGTTACCAAAGAGAACGAAGACATTATTGCCCACTTTTGGATCGATCAGGCGATAGTTCGGAATGTACCAATCGACATACAGATCCGTCGTGTCGAAGATTTCAGCTATAGCACTCTCCGGCGCCAATGACTGACCGATGCGCGGGACATTTCGCGCGACGATGCCACTGATGGGCGCGACAACCCGGCCGCCAGCGAATTCCGCGTCGGTCCGATCAAGGTGTTCCTGGAATCGCTCACGGACCTCGCTCAGGGACTCGATCTGTATTGCGGCCTCGGCGGCTTCCGCCTCCTGGGTGACTACCGTCTTCAGTGCCTGCGCACGTGCGCTCAGAACCTCGAGCTGATAGAGGGTGCTGACATTCGTGGCCTCAGGCGCGGCCTCAAGGCGTTTCACGGCCTCGTCTGTGAGCTGAAGGTAAGAACGCGCTGCTGCAAGAGAGTCTCGCGCCACGCGTGCCCGGATCCTGAGTTCAGCCTCCCGGCCAGCAAGGTCCGCGAGGCCGCGCATGTAGGAGGCAATGATCTCGTCATGTTGCGGCGAGCGGACTTGCGCGATTTCGTCGCCGGCCTCGACCTTCCCCCCCGGCCTGACACGGGTTTGGACAACTTGCACCACGTAGGGAAGCGAGACCTCGTGGCGCGGGGCGGAGACGGTCCCGGGCCCGCCGAGAAAGACAAGCGGCGCCCCGAAGTAAAGGATAACGGCCGAAAGCAAGCCGAAGATAAATGTACCGTAGACGATGCGGACGAATCGCCCGGCCGCGCGCCGCCGGCTCTCGACCGGATCGGGAACACTGGGATCGAGGCGATCTAGTCCGATATCCATCGACGTCTCCTTCCGCCCGACTACCCGAAGAGTGCGCGCCGAATGCGCGGCGGCACGAAGTCGTCGTGTCTCGAAGCGGCAAATAGAATTTCGCTGGTATAGGTCGCAAACCGCGCGCACTTCAGGATGATCCCTTGGTAAAGCGGGAAGATCAGCGATGCCGCCAAGCTGAAGCAATTGGCGCGGCGATTGAACAAGATGCAAGCAAGCCCAATGTTGAAGAGCGAAATGACAAGCATCAGCAGGTAGATCGACGCAAGAAACAGTGGTGTCTTCGCACCCAAGAGCCCGACCAGGTAAATCAGATAGAACGGAAAAATAAGAGTCGGAAACAAGTCGAGCACGATAAAGTCCAACCTTTGAAGTGTGTTGGGCAGCCGCTCGCGCGGATGGGAGAGGCTGAATTCGCCATACATTATGGACCGAACGCGCAGGGCATCCCGATCCCAGCGCGCCCGCTGCCGCAGAAGACTGACCGGATTGTCCGGAACGGCCGTCGTCACCCAGGCATTGTGCACGAAGCGGATCGTGTAACCGAGGCGGCGCAGGCGCAGAGTGAATTCGAGGTCCTCGCCAGGACCGACATCAAGCCCGCCTTGTCGCATGAAGACGTCACGCCGGTACATGGAGCAGGCTCCGGAACAGCAGGCGATCGCTTCGATCACGTCAAGGAAGGATCGTCCCGCGGAAAAGGACATCAGGTACTCGAGACCTTGAAGAGCGGTCGTCAGCGTGTCGCGCTCGTTGGTGACGTCGATGTTGCAGCTCGCGGCCGCCACGTTCCGTTCGCGGAACGCTGCCGCCATCCGCGCTAAGGTCGTTGGAGCGAAGAGCGTGTCGGAATCCGCTGTCAAAAGCAGGTCGCCGCGTGCGAACCGCGCCGCTGCATTCAAGGCGGCACTGCGGCCACAGCGCGTGCCGTGGCAGATGACCGTATCGACATAGCCGCGTGAACGAGCGCGTTCGGCGATTGCCCGCGTCGCATCGGTGGAGCCGTCATCGACGACGATAATTTCGAGCGGCGGCAAGGTTTGGCGGCGCAGCGTGGCGATTGTGCGTTCGAGCCCGCCAGCGCTATTGAACGCCGGCACGATGACGCTTACGGAGGCATTTGCGAGGGGAGTCTCGCCAGGCCGCTGCCGTTTCAACGAAAGGAGAGCGAGCGAGATCAAAGACATGGTGTAGCGGGGAACGTCGAACATGAATGCCGCGAACAGCAGCGCGAACAAATTCGCCCCGGCCAGCTCTTGCGCCAACTTGAACATGCAGCCACCCCGAGAAGCTCGTAGTGATTGTCCATCGTGACCGAAAGACCGGCGGAACGCAATGAGCGATATTTTTTGGGTCGAAACTGCTTGAGAGGACCCCTTTGCCGTTGGCGCACCGGTGGCGTATCAGCAACAAGGAGGCAACCCGCCGCTTGGCGCGGTCGCCACGGAAAGTCAAACACCAGGCTTCGCGTTATCCGGCAATTCAGTCCTCCGGCGACTGCACGGCCAGTCGAAATCTAGGTAGCCCTGCGAGGAAAACGACCGAAATTGGGGGCCATACCGATGCGCGACGGGGTCGACGCGTAATGTGGGGCCGCCACCCATGGAATGGGCTGCTTGTTATGCCCGTCGTCCGCTGACAGGGCTGAAGTTTGCCCGAACAGCCATTTGTCACGGCGCGTCGATAGACTGTCGGAGGGGGAGATTGCGCCGTTGCACACGTTCAGCGATGAAACCCTCTAATGAGCGCCTCTTGTGGCTTCGTCTTTTTCGAAGGCCAACAACGCGTCGTCCAAATCCTCGAAGATCATTGAAACCCCGATTTTATCAAGCACACCGGCCCTCTCGAGGATTTCGCGAGCCTCGAAATGCAGCTCGGCGATTGCAAGGGCAATGCCGCGCTGGCTGAGATCGTCGAAGACCTCATCAAGCATAGTGGCCGCCGAGATGTCGACTTGGGCAATCGCGCTCGCATCCATCACGAACCACCGGGTATTGGTCGGCAGCTTGTTGGTGACGGTCCGCAAGCGCGCGCGGACATAATCGGTGTTGAAGAAGAGCAGGCTGCCTTGGACCATGTAAATGGTGAAGCCGGATACGGGTTGGGCGGCGGGTACGCGATGCAGCTTGTAGAAGCCTTCGTGCCCGGAAAGGCGTCCGAGCAAAGCGTCACGCGGAAACATGGTCTTTCGCAAAATGTAGACCAACGTGGCGGCGATTGCGGTGACCACGCCTTCCAGAACGCCGAAGCTGATCGGCCCAAACAGCGCGATCATCGCGAACACGAACTCCATGCGACTGATGCGCCAGATCGTCCTCAGCGCGGAAAGGTCGATGAGGCTGAGCGCGGTCGCCGCCAGCACCGCGCCGAGCGTCGGGATTGGTAGGATACGCAGGACGTCGCCGAAGAACACGAGGATGGCCATCAGCGTGGCGGCAGCCGCTATGCTCGCGATCTGCGACCGGCCGCCGACGGTGAAATTCACCGCTGTTCGCGAATCCGAGGCGGTCACGGGAAAGGCGCCGAAGAGGCCGGCGGCGATGTTCGCCGCCGCGAAGCCCTCCAACTCACTATTCGGATCGACGACGTAGTCGCCCTTGGCTCCGAAGCTGCGGGCGGCAATGATGCCGGAGCCGAAGCTCACCAGGAAGATAGCGCCAGCGCCAAGCACCAGCGCGTGGAGGTCGAGGTCCGCAATTGACGGCAGCGTCAAAGAGGGCAAGCCTTGAGGGATCTCGCCGACGATCGCGATGCCATGTCCTTCGAAATCGAAAATTGCCGACAGTAGCACCGAGAAAGCGACGACCAGAACCGGTCCGGGAATGCGCGAGTGCGCGATGCGCGCCACTTGCAGGAGCGCGAATGACGCAAAGGCCAATATGAGAGACGGCCAGTGGAGCGATCCGGCCTTGCCGACAAGTTCCACAATTGGGGCAATCAGGCCGTCAGCTTCGATATTGATCCCGGTAATGCGGTCGATCTGACCGATCAGGATCGAAAGCGAAATACCGGCGAAGAAGCCGATCAGGATCGGACGCGACAGGAAGGTCGCAAGCACACCGAGTCGCACGGCGCGCGCGATTAGGCATAAGGCGCCAACGACGAGCGCCAGCAACGCCGCCACCGCGACACGATCCTGGGTCACCCCCGGTACGGCCAAGACTGTGGTGAGCACCGCGGCCAGCACCGTCATGGTCGGGGCATCTGGCCCGACGACCAGCCGCCGCGACGGGCCAAAAAGTGCATAGGCGGCGAGCGGCGTGACGCTGGCGTAAAGACCGGTTTCGGGCGGGAGGCCGGCGATTGCGGGATAGGCGATGGCGCTCGGCAAACCCACCGCGGCTATCGCGAGGCCCGCGGAGACATCGTTGCGCAGCCACTTCGCCCGGTAGCCGGCGAGATTGCTAAGCAGCGGCAGGCGAGGAAGGCGCATGCGTTTCGTCTCCGCTAGTTGCCCGCCAGAACCAGGTTCTGGACGGGAGCAGCCGCGTTTGTAGCCTCAGGATATCGCTTAGACCGTCACCAGAACGTCGACGACGCGGTCTGCTGATATCCCGCGAATGCAGCGCGTCGTGATTGCTCATAATGCTGGCGACGTCGCGGCCTACGATAGTTTTCTCCATTCTACCGGAGCATGGGCGAAAGCCGCCTTCTGGCGTCGTCTCCAGCGGCGGCTTAGAAGAGCGGCTTAGAAGAAATGGCGACAGTCCTCCCTTGCGAAGTTCGGCGGCGGCTTGTAGCCGCCCGATTCTGCCGCTGTCTGACACCTGGACAATTGCGACCGGCACCCATTGGGCCGCGCCCGCCGGGGGCTTCTCCGATGGGGGCGCATCCGGTGAATGCGAGAACGTTCTCGGCGCCACTCCGCCATGCGGCACCGTGCCGCTGCGCCCGCTCGTTGCGGCGGTTAGCCCTGGCGAGGGATCGGACTATCAACCTCACAGGTGAGGGAACGTCCGGAAACTCGACGAGCGCGAGCAACAGCGCGGCAATCCAGAACGGATGATTGTGGGTAAAGAGCACGACCACCGCCAGCGCTCCGATGACCTGCAAATGTGCTTCGCTTGCAAAATACGCCACGTATTGGGGCAGGACATGCCGCCGCAGATACGGGATGCCCACGAGCAAAAGCGTGAGCACCACAATCACGATCATCACAGTGAACAGGAGGTCCATTTTCCTTTGTACGGTGATGAAAACAGGCATATGTTCCACAGCGCCGGATGCACTACCATTCCCATCTTCAGATCCCTTAAGACTTGGCATGAACTCCGCCGCCGCACCGTACACACCTAGACCAGGGGCCAACGGAATAGGGCGGCCTAGTCGAATTCATGCGGTATGATGTTACGCAAAATGCGTCCGCTGGCATTGATCACAGTCAATACCGACGTGTGCGGCGAGACGCCCTACGGAGGGCTTACGTTCGAGAAACTTGGAAAGCGCCCGAAGCGATCTGAAACTATGGAGATGGACGCGTCCGAAGGGTCGTTCCAAACGTCTACTGAGGCGGGACGGCCCCGGTCCTGCTTGCCTCAGTTCACTTAGTGCGACTCACAGCGTGTCAACGTCGGCTCACATCAGCCGGCAGGCCGCCTTCGGTGAAACGTTCGCTATATCCGTGTATCTACCGAGGTGCGCTCTTCGGCTCCGCTCTCAATCTTCGGATGTACTTCTTTGGGTTGAACCCCCATCGCTAAGACCCGATTGGAATAAACCGGGCTTCCTGTGATCTCCGGTCCAACCCATTCTGGAAGCCGGGGGTGGTCGTTACAATTGCGCAGTTCAACTTCGGCTACCACAAGGCCGCAATTTGGCCCGGAGTAAACGTCGATTTGCCAGAGATGGTTAGCGTAGCAAACTTCGCACCGCGTTTTCTCGACCATCCCCAGCGCGAATTTGAACATTTCGACGGCATCCACGTATGGTATTTCGTATTCGTATTCCTCTCGTCTGATGCGATCTTTAACTTCGCCGTCAACGTCGCACGCTTCGCATCGATTGTCCTGACGCGAAGCGTTCGGTTTTTCGTTGTCATAATGTAGGCTTGGCGAAGTTCGGAGCCTACCGAGGCGTCCTTCCGCCAACGATCGTCCAGGACCTTAAACTTTCGCTCAATCTCTAGAGCCATCTCCTGACACCCAGTGCATGTCGTTGAAGTTGGCCGAGGAATGTTTTGTGTCCCGCACGCATGGGTAACGCCTACTGACAAACGACTATGCCAGAAAACCAGCACGCCCGCAAAAGCCGGCCTGTGCGATTGCCTATCGTATCGGACACCAGAAAGGACGCCTGGTCATTGATCTGCGACTACGGACCATGGCGCTCATGGCCAGACCGCTCTCAAAGTAGCAACTGCTCCGCGTCAACTACTATGCCGCGCTGGTGGAGGATCAGGAATCGTACTCAATCGCCCGCTGATCGCCTGGCCAACGGATACCCGGTGGTGACCAACCCAGCAAAGAATTCACCGACTCGCTTGGACGTCGCAAGGTCAAGGGCAACATTGACGTGGAACTTGCGATCGACGCCTTCGAGTTGGTCTAACCGCCGATCATCTCGTGATCTTCTCAGGCGATGGCAACTTCACAAGCCTAGTCGCGGCATGGCAACGCAAGGGGCGCATAATCTCGACGCGGCCATGATTTCAGACGCGCTGCGCCCCGAAGCCGATCCCTCCATCGTCTGCTCAAGCTCCGGGCCGAGATACGCCGGGAGCCTTCAGAAAGCGCGTCAAGCGGCAGCGACAATAGGCACGCAGTAAATGACACTGGAGCCGTGGGGTTGCGACAGGCTCCATCGCCAGCCCAGATCAGATAAGTATGATTAATCATGAAGCCGTTAATCTTGGTTGTTTTCCTACCACTTATGGGTAACATACTTGCTGCAACGACCGATCTTTCCTGAATCGCCCTTAGAGCTTCCTATATTGGTGAAGGGGAGAAGTATTGCGGCGTCGATGCTTGATATTGCAATCAGAATACAGTTTGAACATTGATTCAGCCCGGGTCGCAACGATCCGGGCTTCTTTCGGCCTAGAAGATCATTGCAAAGCGGGAAACAAGCCGTTTCGAGACGATCAAGGCTAACCTCTTAAGAGTCAGCCCCGACGCAGCCTGGCTGCCGTTTGTTATCAATCAACGGCAAAGAACACCGGAATTTCGCCGTTTGCGCCTCGCCTCAGCAAGACTTCTCGCGCACTTCCGGCTCGGCGCATTCCATAGTGACCTCTAGCAAACGTCCCCCTACAGTGTGTCGTCAGTGACATCATGCGCCGCAGGTATGGTTCCTTCGATCGCGACGGTCGGGGACCTAATCAGAGGTTTGGCTGGCACGTCACATAGGCGGTAACGGCGTCCGCAATCATCTGCTTGTGGCGGTTGTAAAGATTCGGTTCTGACAGTTCGCGATGAAAGATGGTGCCGAAGGTGTACCGGTTGGACACGCGGAAGAAGCAGAACGCGCTGATAAGCATATGCAGATCGACGGCGTCAATGTCGCGGCGGAAGACGCCTTCCCTGCGGCCTCGGTCTAGGATCTCGTCAATCGTCCTGACGATGGAAAGGTTGAGTTCACCGATCTCTGATGACCGCTTCATATGGCTCGCATGATGGATGTTCTCGATGCTAACCAGCCGGACGAAGTCCGGGTTCCTCTCATCGTGGTCGAATGTGCTGGCGATCAGTGTCCGTAGCGCTTCGACGGGGGGCAAGTCAGCGAGCTCAAGATCGGCTTCGAGCGAACGGATCTTACGATACGCCTTTTCAAGTACCGCGAGATAAAGACCTTCCTTGCTGCCGAAGTAGTAGTAGATCATCCGCTTGGAGGTGCGTGTTTTCTCAGCGATGGCGTCCACTCGCGCGCCCGAGAGGCCAAAGGCAGAGAACTCCTCGGTAGCTATGTTCAGAATGTCCTCCTTGGTCTTCTGCGGGTCGTTCTTTCGACTTTCTCGTTCAACAAGCTTGGCCATCTTACCCATCCACCTCGGGGGCACGCTCGCCCCAATTGCAACCACTTCATATTCAGCTTGGTCTCTGCTTTCAATGGAGCCTCGATTGACACGTACTGGTTAGTACATTATCAACTTTCGGCGATAATGCGTTTGAGGGGCGCCACTGCAAGGACATGTTCGACATCGTCCAGGGCTGGCGTTTAACGTTGTATGAAAAATGTCGGCATTGCGTCTTTCAAAGCCGGACTAATCGGAAAGGGCATTCAAGCGTCCTTGACGCCAGCCTTGCATATGG
>Ga0228711_1005878_pt1 | contig 18507 bp, 10 predicted proteins | sample MedpolnodulmetaG_2_FD_177996 | JGI IMG/M metagenome (GOLD analysis project Ga0228711, IMG submission 177996) | Root nodule microbial communities from Medicago polymorpha collected in Santa Monica, California, United States - brown nodules | ecosystem: Host-associated > Plants > Roots > Nodule...
GGTAGAAATTTAATTCAAAATATAATAATATTGGATTGCAAAATTTATACAATTTTCTACATGTCTTTTAATAAAGTAACTTACTTATTGTAATCTCATTCAAGGACCTTAAGAATAATAATAATATGTAAGAACTATATCATCACAATGTGCAATACTTATGTCTCAAAATTTAAACATTGATAAAGTATTCTAATTATAATTGACATAAGTATAAACATTTTAGGTACATTGAATAATAACAATTATATTAATAACAACACCCTGATAGGGTGTGACTGTGACCAATATAATGTTAATCTATTTAACAAAATTCGCATAATTGTACCAACGATAGGTGAGATTACAATTATAGAAATAAATAATGTTTATGCTTAAGAGAATATGATACAATAATTTCATGCTTAAACAATTGTACTTAATTTACTCAACTTCGATCATATTCAAATGATAGAAAAATGTGCTTAACAATATTTTAAATTTGCACATCATAAATATGACTTTAGAATTTCTTTTATATGAAGTAGTATAATAACAAATGTTATTATTTGGAATACAAGTGTGTCAAATAGTTTTCTAATTTATCCATAATAGAACTCTTAGAATAAATTTTTTCAATATTCCCACTATAAATTAGAAAGAACATAAATACAAAATGGAGTATTATAGTAAGAAAATAGTATATAACAACAGAGTTCTGTTTAGAATATTTTGAAAAGAAAAAAAAAATCACTTCTATATAGGATATCATAATTGCATAACAAAAAAGAAGAAAGACTAAATTTCTTCATATGTGCAATAATAAGCAATAAGTCATAGAGGATAAAATAATTAAATCACAACTTACCTCGGAGAGTGTGACATTCATCCTTATACTTAGAGCTAATGACTTTTGACGACTTAACGAGAATATCTTATAATATAGTCATCTCAAAATATTTCTCAATAGAGAATAAACAATTATAAATAAACATATGTGAGACTCTAATTATAAATCAATATGATTCATATAAGAATTCAGATGTAAGGTTGTTAAATATTTTAAAATTGCCTTAATTCTTAATAAGTTGTTTTGATAATAGTTAACGGATAAACGACAAAGAGGCGTACAAATTTTAGCATAAAAAAACGCAACAATGCATTATTCACTATATATAAAATATATAGTTTAGTATTATTGTGATCCAAATATTTAATTGCGACAAGACACATAATTAGATAGTTAATGATGTTTATCACAAAATTTAGAGTAATAAACTACGAGTCTAGATTAAAGAGTATAGTAGAAAACATAATGTATATTAAAGAGAAATATGTCAATTTTAGATTCAATTAATATAAATAACATATATAATATACAACTCACTATACTCATTTTGAAAACAAAATATTATTAGGACCCTTTAAATCAATTTGTGACAAGAATCAAAGGCAAGTGTCGAAGATTAAATATGTCGCCAAAAGAGTGGTTAATCAATAAACTTTGGATCTTTATGCTAAGACAATATGAATTAAAGAATATATTATATTAGAATATTTATAATGCCAAGAATATTTAAAATCGTAAAATTTAAATTAATGATATTTGGCATTAAAATTAATAAAATTGAGCCTTCTATAATTCACAATAGAAACATTTTAATTGATTAGATAGTCAGTGTTACTAATATAAGAGGAGATTTTCAAAACAATTTAGGCTCAAGTATTGAGAATATATGATTTGAAATAAATTATTCTCAGTTTAATTGATATATGATATTTTCAAGATTTGACAAAATTTTGAAAGCCAAAAATAACAAGAATATATATAGTATAATAGTCGGGTTATTCTTGATGGGAAAAATAATCGAGGGTATCAACAATTCTCAAAATATATATTAATATAGAATATTTGATGCAAGAATTTAAGTCCGAGTCTAAGAATTTTCATAATTATAACACTTTAAAAACACTTTACCTAAGTGTTAGTAATATAAAAAAATATTTTCACATAGAATATTTTAGACTAAAATTCGGAGAATATGTGATTTAAAAAGGTACATGATTCTCATATTAATTTAAATCAAATATTTAGAGATTTTATAAAGTAATTTAAATTCCAAATAATAGAATATTTACGGGTTAATAAGGGGGACAAACAATTCCTCATTGACACATCAATTTCGTGAGTGAAATTTGTCTTATCATAAAGAGTAAGGAATGTTCATAAAATTTTCATATAATAAATCTGAGAATATACTACCCTAGAATATAATTTAATTATCTCCATATAAATTTACACAATGGATCTTCAGTGGTCAAAACAAATTAAAATATATATATATATATATATATATATATATATATATATATATACCAAAATAATCAGAATATAATAATTTATATTATTATTTGGCATAAAACAAAAAATGGAACTTTAAGAGTAACGCGCGCGTGTTTACAAGCGCTGGATCTTTTTCGCCCGGTTGGGCTGAATTTGGGTCGTAACAACCCACGGTGCGATCCGATTCAATTTCACAATGTTAGCAGCGTCTCAAAACTATTTTAATGGAGTTTTGATCGGGATTCATAAACAGAGGGATTTCCCAATTCAATTTTAAGAATGTAAGTCGTAGATCCAATAATTAGGGCTAGGTTTGGTCATGAAATCAATACAAAATTGCCATTTAACAGGCTTTTCTGATTCGAACAAAAAATTGGATCGATGCATTAAGAGAAGCCTCATATCAATTTTCAATTAATTTGTTCTTAAACAAGGAACAGAATCGAAAAGGGATAGGCGAAATAGATAGATATTGATACAGATTCATGCAAGAATTAATTGATGAATCCTACAGACCAATGGTTCTTATTGCAAAACTAGAAGAAGAAAAAAAAACCTTAATGGAAAAAAATAGCAAAATTTAACATGTCGTTAGAAAATATTCATCGTGCACGAGAGGTACTTTCACACATCAGTTTTGGCATATAGAGTAAAACCAAACTACCATAAATTGAATTCATATAAATCACAAAAGCCAATTGATAAAAGTTCTAGGATTTAACTATGGAATAAGAGATTGCCTACCTTTAAGATTTAGGATTCATTAAGAATAGCTTTTAGAAGGATGAAAGGATGACTACCCTCATTCCGTTTAGCACCAAAAATAGTTTAACTGTCTGATGGGATGACGTTTAAATAGCTAGACGGCTGAGGTAGGGACTTAACTAAATGATCTAACCCATCACGGTTCATTTAGAAAGAATAGTCAAATCACACATATTCATCAACTATTTAATGTTTAACACAATAGACCATAATTTAGATTATAACATTAACTTATAATAATTGATTATTGTCAATCCATAATTGATTAATTAAATAATTAATCTAACAAATTGTTATCGGGATGAATAGCAACGCTGAAAAATATATTGTACCTATTACTAACTTTGTCCTTAATTCAAGTGGTTAATGAGATCCATAAAAAAGAAAATTGTTTAGAAGAATTTGAGTTTGATTCTTGATGAAACAATTTTTGACCAGACCTCGTCGAACTTTAGGTTACCAGAGTCACTTGATTCAGGATAAGTGTGTGCCTTGCTTCTCAATTTAATAAGGGAAACATTATTAATATGTCCATATTAGGAAGTATGGAGAATGGTGAGAAATTAATGGCACGTAACACGCATTAATGTATATGTTGTTCTAACTTCAATTAACTTTGCCATTTACAATAATGTTTCCGATCATGAAGGCAGCACCTTGTGACGGTACTTGTTACGTATGGGGCCTATGGCGCGATCAACCTTTATGCGGTCTCGGTCATGACGACGGTTGCTATTGTAATTTCGGTCTTTTACCACTTATAGGCCATTGTTCAAGACAACTACAGTCTATAGATGATGATATGGTTGACTTGAGGCAGCTCCTAACTTATGTCACTCTCATGCTGATTGCGCGAAAAAGGGAAGTGGGAGTTTTTGCGCTCGTTATATTGATATGTCAAAGAACTCTTACCATGCACAATATGATATGCTGATGCATATCTCTACCACTTTAAATAAACAATCTTCGTTTCCAGCTGATAAGTTGGATATGATAGATATCCATCGGAATTTAAATAAATGGTGCATATGTGTATGGGTGTGGTAATTTATTAATATATGTTCTTATTTTGCAAGTAATGTTATATGATTCATTCACTACTATTGATTAACTTTCATTGATATACCTAGAACAATGTACGCAATGGAAGGAAGGAAGCAATACTCACTCCGATCTTGAATGCAAGAAACAAAAAAAAACACACATTATATTAAGAAAGTGGATTGACTGCATTTAAATCTTTATATAAAAATACCACATTTTCAATTTTGCCTTGTCTTGGAATCATTTTTTAGGTAGTAAATGAGTGGAAAATCTTTGGAAAGTGTTAAACATGGGAATGTGAAAACAAATTGGATAAAGTTAACGAGGGTAAAATTGGAACAGTGACATTTAATAGGATGACTTTAATATACTTTTGCTTACATTTGAGACCATCAATTTTTTTTCTTTTTCTGTTAAGAGTCTCACATCGGATAAGAGATAGTCTGACAATGTGTTTATAAGTAGGGGGCAACCCTCACCTCACAAGCCGATTTTGTGGAGTTGTGTTAGGCCCAACCACAATTTCTAAGATGATATCAGAGCCTCTTTAAGATCCATTGGTTCACCTGCTATCAGGTTTCCGCTATCGACCACCATTTATATCCATGAACCAAACCCAATAGTGCTGGTCGTGAGGGGTGTGTTAAAAGTCCCACATCGCGGATAGAAGATAACCTGACAATGATTTAAATTTAAATATTTCAAACTTTGAGCTAACATCGCGGATAGAAGATAACTTTGACAATATAAAAAATCGAATCTAAAACTTTGAGGAAGAACAAACTCCAGAAACCCAAATCAACACTAAAATACCAATTCAAATGGATTTTAGCTAAAAAAATGAATTGAATTTTGTGGGTCAAAATTAATTCTACTAAAAAAAATGTAAACCGGTCAAAATTAATTCTGCTAGGACACCTTTAAAATCAATTTTCCCTTCTTTGCAGCAAAATAACATTTTGGAAAAGACATACTCTCTCCGTTTCAAAATGACTATCGTTTTAGCAAAATAATTGTTTTAAAATGAATGTTACTTTCAATTTTTAATGCAATAATAACTTTTTTTCTCCAATTGTATCTTTTCAATTAATACTATATATACTACTTGCAAAGTATTATTTTTTCTTTAACAAAAAACAAACTAACAGTTGATTAGAATAATTTAGTAAAATAATATCTCTCTTTCTTTTAATTAATATGTTTTTTAATATGTGTATAATAGCCTTAAACCATATTCATTTCGAAACTGAAGAGTATATAACATCAACCGTAAAATAAGACATCTAAAAAATTGTAATACCGAAAAGTTCCCCATGTCTCTCAATCTTCTGCTAGCCCTTTTTCCTTTGAAGACAGAAGGGCAACATTGACATTGCACATTTCAAAATTCACAAACACACGCTACCTACTCAGCAGCAACACCAACGTTGTCACACAAACTCTGGTCAGTGTCACACACCACCTACCAAAGGTAGAAAAAACGAGAAAAATCATCAAAGGTACAATCAACAGTTGCAGCTTATCTAGGGGTTTTATCATGTTCAGGTTTAAATAACATTGCCTTTCACTTTTTCTATTATATCATCTAAAGTACATGTACCTCGTACGCGTACAGTACTTGTGGTAGTACATTTTTGCTCATTGGTGTATTATGAGTGAAATTTGTAGCTTTCTCCTACATTAATACAACAATATAATATTATTTATGGGGCGTTTGAGTTTTTTTGTTGTTGTAACCAACTCTAAATTTCGACTTTTTAAACTTTTAATCTGATTTTTTTCGTGTTATTTACGTACCCGTACCTTACTTTTTCTAAAATCGCAGTATTCAAGTACCAGTATCATCGTACCGAGTACCGTACCCTTACCTTTGCAACATAGATCAATAATGTTTTTGTTTTTGGCTGGTATTGTTACATTTTGTGTTGACAGCTTAAAAACTTGGTCTTTTCCTTGTTTTGTTTGGTGTCTTTCATTTTTTTACTTCTTTCAAATAGCGTGCTGACACGAATAATACACGTTTAAGTGTGGAGAAGTGGGGAATCACCCCAACACATTAAATGTCTCTACTAACTTTTACGCGGTTGTGGGTTTAATGGATGGTCAGGACAAACTTTATTTTGTAGAAAATTTAAATCTTTTTAGTGTGTTGAATACAAGATTACTTTCTCATTTCATAATGATATAATCAGTCAATACAAGATTGTGTAGGAATATGCAATAACATAATTAGTAACAAAATGGTAATAACTTATTCTAGGATGTAGCTGAGTTGCCACTTCATTCCACCATTTTGGGGTTTGCTATGGTTTGGGCCTCCATGCATTCCCCATCAAAACTAACCTTGTCCTAACGATTATATACTTGGAACTCTGCCAATCTAACAAGCTTTTCTTGACATTCAACTAATTACTCAAGCTCCTATACTTGGAATAGATTCATAGACCAAGAGTTTGTTATTATCACTATTATGGCAAAACCACACCCTGCTAATCTTCTTGTGCCTAGGCTTTTATTGCTCTTCAAATTTAACCATGAAACCAAACAACATAGATCGTGTCATTTTGCTGTGATCAAATTGGATTTCTGTTTTGAACAATTGTATGTTGATTAAGTTTTTTCTTTTTGGGATAGCAATGGTTTAAATTGTATAATGATTTGATGAAGGTTTATCTTCGTTTGTATTGGCGATCTAAGCATGAAGCCATAATCACTTTGATTGCATTTTATATCGGTTAAGGTAGGATAAACTCTAGTTAAGCCTATCTATTTGGATCATGGTTTTAAATTGCGGTTCGAAACTACAATATAAATGATTTTGGGGTCTCCACATTGTTAACACTATTGCAATTTCAACAGCATTGGCTGCTTTTCACTGCAATTGCAGCACAACCGCAATTTTAAAGTATGATCTGGATATTATTTGTGTTTAATTAATGTCTTTATTCTTGGAAAAAATGTTTCGTATTGCATTATTGATCTTTCTACGATTCCGTTTGCCGTTACTCATTGGTAGAAGATTTGTTATTTCTTAATTTTGTTGATTGATAGTAAATATGTGTTTTTTAACAATGTTTTATTGGTTTTGAAACGCTTTTATTCCTTTATAGTTCCAACTTATTTGGTACGCTTCCCTGAAAAACTTCTATTAGTGTTAGGTACCCTACCTTTTGTACTGAAGGGAAGTTGGTATCGTAAGTAAACCACGCTGCTTTTATAATCGAATGGAAGTAACAATGGTAAGCTTAAGACGGCGCAGACTTTTGGGACTATGCTCAGGTAAATGTTCGATTACATATTTTTTATAGTCCTTTTCATATTTTATTTGGGCTGTTATTGTGGAAACAAGATAAAATAATTCCTTTGGTGGTCTTGAGTCTGCTATATGAGTTGCATTGGACCTTCCCAGGAAAAAATTCATGTGAGAATATAGCCTGTGATGAAAATTCAAGTCAGAATGCTAATCAAATGATGGGAGCAGAGAAAGTTTCAAGTCCTTCTCTCCAAAAGGACGAAGACACTACCTCCAATAGTAAACCAGGATCATCAAATGTATCTGGTTCTATCCCGTCTAAAGAGCAGCCTAGTCAACAAAACATAGGTTTGTTATTTAAGAAACATGTCTCTTTCCTGATTTAATACAGTTTCTCAGTTTCAAATCTAATTGAATTTCTCAACTTACCTACTTTGACCTTGTTTGCAGATAATGCTTTAATATCTTCTTCGTATTGTTCGATCTAAATATCTGAACAAGCTCATATGATCATGTTTTAATTCATCATCTAATCACTGTATATGGCATTTGAATCTAAACCCGAAATAATCATGTTTGAATCCGAACTAGGTGCAACTAGGGATGGAATTTTTTTTGTACTTGTGAGTATTGCAGATAAAATCTTTCACGGGAATGGAGTGGGTAGCTTAACATGTACCCGCAGATAATATATACAGATATTTCAACTACCCGTCAGTTAATGGCTACAAAGGTGGCTGTAATGGTAACCATGCCTGCAAATATCCGTACACGTTAATAGATTAGTAAAATTACCAAACTATTATATTACTTAAATATGAATATTACACACATGAAAGAAACCCAAACCTAATTTTCGAATTTGAGTTTATTGTTTGATTAATAAATTTTGTTGTCCAAGTGGAAGTGTAATATATTAATATTTTTATGTATAATAGTCTTTTGTGTTGTTGTTATTGTAGTCTTTTGTGTTGTCAAAATTGAAGGAAGAAATTCTACATTATTGTGAAAATAGTAATTTTTTGGCATTAATTTCAGATAACGATTTCGTCATTTATCTTATTTTTACATCATTTTGTTCATTTGGTATGTTTGCATATGGATTTTCAAACATCAAATCTAAAATTCATATGAAAACATGAGTTGAAGACCATAGATTTGAAAACTATGAGCTCATATCGAAATAAAACCATAGATTTGAAAATTCATATGCATATTGATCGTCTAAAGGACGAAATGACATGAAAAAAAGATAAAGGACGAAATAGTTATCTGAAATTAAGTTAAGGGATGACGAAAGTAATTTTACCAATTTGTTTTGGCTAAATGCATCACAGCTCTTTGTTTTGCTTTGAAGCTCACATTTTCATATTGCATTGATGGTAACCTTTGTTGACATTTGCTTTGTCAGATGCACCAACACTTCTCAACGATCTGGCCTTGGAAACCATTGACTTGTTGGAAGCAAGTCAGGTAATAGATCATTTTGTTTATGGTGATACAAAACCATTTCCTGCTTTTCTTGGTCCTATCTTCACCACCCAAAATCCTTGATGTATTTTTTCCAAGTCCGAAGGGTGATGAGATTTTAGCATCTCTTTCTGAGTACCGCGTCGATCCTCTAAGAAAGAAAAAGCGTTCAATGAGGACTCCCCCACCTTACACTCCTAAAGGTTATGTAGAATGGCTTGATAAGATCCAATTAGCCAAATCTTCCCTTTTGCTCGAGCTTGGGATTTTCAACTTTATTCAATTATCACGTAGGCCTTTAAAAATTGAAACACCTTTGATTGCTGCTTCGTTATTCTTTTGGAGCACCACAACCAATTTCCATTTTCAATAATGGTATGATGGGTCCTACTTTATTCGACGTCGCTGCTTTCATTGGTCTTAAACCTGACAGTGACATCATTGATCCTCTTTTGGAAATCCCTATCACTGACACTTTTGACAAAACCACTACTAGTTTCTCCCTGTTCATTGAAGTTTTCCACAAAAATGAACCAGAAGTCTGACATTGCTTCCTTCTCCTCTGGTTATCTGCTCATGTCTTTTGCAATAGTTCTGTTTGTATCGACACAAACTTTCTTACCATGGCCACTTTGATGAATGGGGGAACAAAATAGGCCTTAGGTCAATACGTTTTAGCCGATTTCTATCACAATATGAGTACTACCGTGGCCACTTTGATGAATGTTGTTTTAGCCAAACAAGTGACTCATACTTGGACTTTAGGTGACTTTTGAAATACAAATTTTGACTTTTTAAATTCAAATTACGATATAAAAGACAAATTTAACGGTTCGTTCAATCTGATAACAACTCTTTCTTTTAAACTTTATCAGGTATCCGATACTGAAGCCCTAGTTGACCATGATAATACAACAACGGAAGTGGACATTGCCATGACTGTCGTACCACATAATGAAGGAATCACTGTTTCTGGTGCTAAAGATATTAAGGATGTTGATACTGATACTGCTAGTGAAAGCATCTATTCAGTTGACAAATTAGAAGAACTTGCATCAAAATTGGGTGCCTTTAGCCATTTAAGTTCACCAATTTCTGTCTGTTCCTCTACTGGTCCTTCTCAAAATCAAAATGCTCAAAGGATCTCAGACCTCATGACAAAGTTAAAGATCTTGGTGAGTAAAGACATTGACTCCATCATGTCTACCTCCGGAATTGTCGATGAAATCTCTCTACTGCTGAAGAGTTTAGATGAGATCAGAAATCACCTCAACCTTGCTGAATTTGGCGTTTTTACAGCAATTCAAATGTCTGTTGGCCGTTTTCAAAGTGATTTCCCAAATATCAAACTTGCTGTGTCCACCTATCATGATATCCACCAAGAACAACGAAAAGCTCACAAAAATATCAAAGAACTGGCGGAATGCCTGTCAGATGTGAACAACGAACAAGAAGAACTCAACCAACAAGAGCAACAACTCATTGATCATATCAATGTCCTTTGTCGCGACCTCAAAGAAACAGAAGAAAAGTTAACGAAGGTGCGGTCCAAGAAAGAAACCAATGCAACATCCAGGAAGGAGGTTGAGTCCAGAATTAATCAAGAGTATCCAAAAGGAACCATCCTTATGGGCAAGATGACTTCCATTGAAGCTGATTATAATCTTGCCTTAGCCAAGAAAAAGTATTTAGCTGAGAACTGGGCCAACGTTCAAAATATGTGTAATTCGATTTCTTAAGTTAACTTAGACTTCTTTCTTGCTGCTTTGTAATATTTCACTGCATATTTGGGTAGGGTTATATTCCTTATTGCCGAACAATCCATTTTTCTTTTCTAGTCTGTAACGAATTGTTTCAACCGCTATTGACATGCATCAACTACTTTGTTTCACCGAGTTTCAGATTATATTAACCTCAGATTGATAAACCATGTGATCTCAAAATGCTTGTTAGTTCTGGACCAATATTGATAAACGGCACTCATGTCAAGATCATGAGTAAAAATGTATGGTCACATTCACTTGTTTACCTTTCAAGTTTACAAAGGAGTTTAACTTATCAAGAAAATATATTCTATTACCCAGAAAGAAAATGGGCGGCCATCACGTATTCACCTACGTGATCTTTTCTGTCGACTCAATGTGTCGATAGACTTAAATTGCTCTGTGTGGTCTAACCATCACTGGTGTTTTGACCATTCGAATTCGGTCTGTTTCACCAAATTATTCCGGTATTGTCAAAGCACATGCATTTAGTGTTACTTTATAAATCAATCTTTCCTCCACCTGGACGAGTTTCGTTTCTGGATTGTAAATTTTAAGTCCAAATGCAACTATTGCAATTCCCATATCATTTTCTAGCTCTTCCTCCTAACGGTGGTTACTTAGAACTTGAAGAATAAATGATTAAGTTTGGATGCAATTATCTGTTGTAGTTGATTTATCTTATTGGAAATGAATAATGAAGATGTTAGAAAACTTGTTTCATATTATTGCTTACTTTTATGTTAGTAGGAGTGCTCCACAAGTAATTGTTTCATCTTCTTTTTGCAGTTTTATTTAAATGGTAAGTCATAAATTCATGATATATATTAACATATTACATCCTTTAATTTTGTTTCCAATGCAGTGCAGGTACTCATATATTGAAAATGATCTGAAATAATTCATGCTTGATGAAGATCTAATTGTTGAAAAAATTAGGAAAAACTGTTTTTGAGAGATAAGTTTTCTGAGCCTTGGTTAAATAGAAATAAGTTTTTTCTACAAAAAGAAGATGAGATATTAACTTCAAATTGAATAGTTATGCACACTCAAAAAATGAATATTCTTGTTCAATATAAAGGCAAAAGAGATTAGTTAAAAGAAGGAATATATCCATTTTATTTCAAAAAAGACAGATTCTCATTCACTCCCTTCATTGAGAGTCACGTCTCTCTCTCCTATACCTGTTCCGTTTATCTACCTTCACCGGCGAGAAGATTTCCTCCACCATTTTTGTCGACGTCGTCGTCTACTTATTGAGTGGTTATCCAGTAGGCCGGTCTCCTCCCACATCTTTGTCTTCGTCCTTGTTGTCGCACTCTCTCACCATCGCTGTCCTTAAATCAATCTCTCCACTTCCTCTCAATCGGTGATGCTTCACCATTGAAGGTAAGTTATTTCTTGTTTTGTCTCTTCAACATCTGGTCTGGTTGTTTGCATTTAAGGTTATTTGAGTTTTATTTCCATCTTGTGTGTTGGTGAAAATGCAGTAGCAGCATCAAGCAGAAGCAAAACTGCACAGAATCTGATTATTTGTGTTTAAATGTGTTCAATTAGAGGTAGGTCTTGTTTGATTATAATCACATATGGGTTTGATGGGTCAAGGTTTTAGTGTTAGGACTGATGATCCATCAATTCAATGTTTATGTTAAGAGGATATAAAACCTTGGTGTTTTCAGAGAGAAATGGCTGTAAGAGTTTAGAAGCTTATTGTAGTAAGATTCATGTGTATTGGGATCTTTCTTCAGCTTGATTTTGTGTTGGACATGAACCATTGGAGGTTTTTTTTGTAGGAGTAGTTGTTGATAAACAAATGGTTCTTTCTTCAGCAAAATATGGGGCTTTTTACCTTATTATGTTGAAGTACTTGCCGATCTTGATTTTTAATGTATTTGAACTTGTTATTGAATGGGTCATGATGAGTATATAATGGCCCTTAAAACTTCATTTTGCTCTTGTATATGTATGATTATGTTCCCATAGTTTAGTTCTTGAACAAGGGATATTTTCTATAGTTCTAATGATCAAGTACCCTTTCTAGTATAATCTGAAGTTCAAAAATATAGGTGTACCTTTGATTTTATTTTTACTTTGAAGTTTCTTTGATTTCATTATTGCTGCTTTAAATTGGAATAAGCGTAAGTTTCCTATGTTTTCCTAGATTATTGATATTATTTCTACTAGTCTATTTTGTCTAAAGATTTTTACTACTCATTTTTAATAAACAATTTTTTTGAAAATATAAGGCATAGGTAGAAAATCAAAATGGCTACAATAAGATTATTCAAATGACACTTTTAACATTTTATGAAGAACACCCTCTTATACTCACTACAACATGATGGTGTGAGGTGAGTGAAAAAATGGAAGGGTTGTGGAAATTATAAGGTGTATGAGTTGAGTGATTATGTTAATAAAAATTCTTACTTGTGAACTCAATTCTTTTGTACTCATATTGACACACATTTATATATTTTTTTCTCTTTACGGCAAAATCTCACTTGATACACAACAATAATTGCAGCTGATGAATATCGTCAATCTTTGACATACTTGTGGAAAACTAACTAAAAATGAGATTGAATTAACCATGTTTTATCAAAGGTGTAATCACTTTTTATTTTCATGCCCAGTTTGTGTCTTTCTCACTATTTGTCCACATGCTTTCTGCAAAAGTAATTCCTTTGAGGCACAATGGTGAATCTTTTCTGATGAGCATGAGTGAGAGGTGAATTATTTTTTCTCTCTGATATCATGTTTTGATTGTTTGTAATTTGGGTGGAGTTGGTGTTTTAAGGTGTGTGTTTTTTTTTGTGACTGCAGAGTTTTTTTAAAAAGAGTTACAGATCTTGTAGTGGTTTATTTGATTGTAGTCCTAGTATTGTTTGTGAGGTTCTACTTTGGTATTGCTTGTTCCTGCCTTGTTGTGCAAATGTGTTGTTCCTACCATTTGCTCTTGATTACTTGCATTTTTGTTGAATGTGACTTCACTAATTTAAAGCTTTTGATGACACAGAGAGCTTGGTATAGCCCGCTTGGTCAGTTTTTTGTGTGGCAAAGGAGTTGTGTAAAATGTGTCAAGAGTTAACTGTGGCATAACACTGTCGAACTTATTTTAAATATGTTTCAGATGCTAGCTATGAAATTATTAAGTTGTGCCAAAATTATGTAATAGCATTGATTCTTGGATTTATTTGAAGTAAATGAATTAGGTGTAAATCGATTGTTGTAATATGTTGAAGCAATTACAACGATTATATTTTGTTGATGATTTTATTTGCAAGTTGGTACGAAATAAAAGGTTCTATAATGATATTTTGTTATTAAATAATTGTGTATTAAGTTATGATTTACTGTAATCATGTAATATGAGAGAAAAAAACAGCAAAAAACTAGATTTTGAATCGGGAAACATATCTAAAATGTGTATTTTTAAATCGGATCAATATAACCACAAATTTTCAAAGGCGTAACCATTTTATTTTTGCATTTAAAATTGGTCGTCTTTAAGTGTACCAACCTTACAACAACAAACTAATGTAATTAAGAGTCCAAGATACATAGAAGATGATTAATTTTTTTATTTCACAAATAAATTGGATTGAAATGTTATTGTTTACACATGAAAATTACAGATAGTCAAAGAAATGAACAATATAACCACAAATTTTCAAAGGTGTAACCATATTATTTTTGCTTTCAAAATTGATCGTCTTCCGTTCTTCTGCGTTACATATAAGCATAGAGGGTTCTAATATTGATTAACATAAACACAAACTGCATGCATATACTACTATACTGCATTAGACCTATTAGCAGGGTTTGATTATTGATAATATATCACCTCTTAATAATTAGTTCTTGCCAAAACTACGGGTAAGGAGATAATCAACTAAAGTGTCGATTTCCTCGTCACTGATTAGTCCGTCTTTGTTGGCATCAGCTTTCATCAAACAACGATTGGGTAGTAAGAACCTAAATCCTTTAGAGCTTTTTTGAGTTCCTTCTTTGTGTAACGACAAGACCGTCGTTATTGATATCTGCCTTTTCTAATTTTTCGATAATGTTTCTTTCGAAGTTTATTTGATCCATAGACACCCTCTTTGGTTTGTCAGAAGGGATAAACACAGGCATTTTCAAATGTTATCTCCTAAGTGTTTTATCAAGTTGCCCATGATTTTCAGAGTGTCATATTGAAGTTGCCTATGTCTTCAGAAAATGGTTTTTTTATTTTATTTTAATTGAGGGTTTGATTTTTTGGTTTTGGGTTTGAGAGAGAAATTTGGTTTTTTTTTACTCAAGATGACACACTCATCTTCATCCATTAAAGATCTTATTCTTCTTCATATCATCTTTTTATTTTGAATTTGTCTTATGAAAGGATTTAGCTTTATATGCAGAAAGTTAACTTTTTATATTTTAAATTTAAATCTATTTTATTGTTATTGATTATAGGAATGAACTGTGCTTTGGCAGGTTTCAAAGCATGGTATTAGAGATTTGTAGTATTTGGAATGAAGAGTGGGAGTTCCTCCTAACAGTTACATGACTTAGAAGTCTTCTATCAAGGTATCATTATTTTGACTGCTCCTTTTTTCATTTTCTGTTTTTCCTGATGCAATGCCCTGTGCTGTTTTTTCAAAGTAAATTCCTTCAGTTGATAGTGCATATATTTATTAGCGTATTTACTAGCATTGCAAACTATATCCACCTTTGTTTTCATATTGTTATTAAGCATACATACACCCACTAAAGTCAAATGAATGAAGAGGCTCAAGAGCCTTTGCCTTAATTTACATGTTATTAAGCATACATTATATGTTGTTTCTTACTGTCAGGATATGGATGGACAGATAGAAGAGGCTCAAGAGCCTATAAGAATTTGATTGTTGCATCATCAACTCAAGGTATGGCAAAACTAGATTTAGATATTCAGAAAGTATCTAACTGGTTGAAATGATATCAGATTGGTGTTGGATTAATGGTATGTCAACAATCTGTTGGAATTAATGGTATTGGATTTTATACATCAGAGACATTTGTAGCAGCTGGTAAGTTTGAAAAAATACACGTTGATTTTGAAAAATCAAAGCATATCTCTTTGTTTATATTTATTTATTTATACTTCGCGCTACAACATGACTTGCAGGACTTTCTTCAGAAAAAATTGGTACCACAGCCTATGCTTGTATGCAGGTAGTTTACTATCCCTATATGAATTTCTCACACACTTATTTATTGATAATATAACTGTACTTTTATAACAACTTAAATTAAAATTGGATTATTATTATTCATTTTATTTAATTTTTTGTTGAAATTTGTTGATTGTTGTAGGTTCGGCGTGATCAAAATAATTCAGATCGATTGAAGCAATGAAAGTTGAAAATTTGTCATCATCTTTAACAACTTCGTCATCTAAATGGTTTCATGGAGCCTCCAATCACGCTCCAAGTTCGCAGGCCTTCGTCAATGCGTAGGAAGCCATAACAGTTTTATCTAGAGGTCGTGCCATTGGATTCTCATAAAACTAAAGAGAATGTAATTGTGACGGTTCGATTTTGGTCTTTCAAGTAAGTGATTGTGAATTTTGTGATTGTGTTTTGTGTCATGAACCAACGCTTCAATCAGATTTTGTTTGCTACATGTGCATTTCTGAATATACTTTGGATTTTGCCTTTTGTGCCATGAAATTTTTCTGCATTTTCATCTATTTTGAAAATTTATTGACATTTAATTATATTTGAACATTTGTTGTGTGTGCAGTAGCCGAAAAATCTTGGCTAGCAACATCAGTTTTTCATGTCTGGTCACTGATGTATAATGTAATAAATGTATTTATCTCCTGATATTTTAAATTATAATGCTATTCAGCTCCAAAGTCAGATCACAAGTTTTTGAAAATTAATAAGGTTAGCTGTAGAAATAAGCACTAGATTTGCATCTTTCTTGGAATATATTTTTGTCTTAATGTTGTCTCTCATAGTTATATATAACCTAACACGTTCATTATCATTTGTAGGCGGATATATTTTTAGCACCTCAGTTACATGCTGCATCTAAGAGATTCAACATTCACATGGTAGTATTCTATGGCCTCGATATTTTTTGTGGGGGAATAAGGGATTGTAATGAATATTGCACTTAGTGAAATTTTGAAACAATGGGAAACAGCTGAAGTATTATGTATGTTCTTTGGAAACAGCTGGAGTATTCTGTATGATCTTAGGATGATGGAGTCTATATAATCTGTTTTGTAGCTTCAGAGAGCATGGAAGGCTTTGAATTGGACTCAGAAGTTGCGTTTATTGACGATAGTTATCCGTGGAATAACATCTTCATCAGAGATTTCTACAAATAAGCTTGAGGTTACTTCTCTTGCTTAGAATGTCAATCTTAATTTTTACTATTTTTTATGTTACAGGTCCTGCTTTTATATGCTTGATCCCCTTTTAAAATGATATTTAGTCCTATTCCGGGTAAGAGCTTCTAGGATCTCTTCCGGCAGTGTGCCATGTTCAAGGTCGGCGTTTTGTGTTTAGGTTAAATGAGAGGCTTAGGTTTTCTTTGTTTTGATCTTTCCCCATTTAGCTAAGATTTCTGCTCTGTAGGCACCCTACTAAGCTACGGTTTTGGTTGGGGTATCCTTGGAACCTACGCCTATTCCGAGTACTTTATTAATTGGGTCGATTAAACAGTTCGCAGACCAAGGGTATTGAAATAAGTTGTGATTTAATTCCAACCATTCAGTTATAGTGAAATGTTTTACGACGGTTCAAGTTTATGTGTGTGTGTAAGATGCATAATGAATGTACTCAAAGTGTTTATATGTATATTATATATAAAACTCTCAACTAGGGAGATGCATAAATATCTATGATTCGCATATAATCTATGCAACAGTTTGCTTTAGTAGTAGTTATTTGAAAAACTAAAGAGCCAAATCTTGGTATTAGTTGCAGAAAGCAAGTTCAGATGATGGTACACTTCATCTTTATGAGCAGCTCAGTTTTTCATATCCATCCCTATTGCCACCTCTTATACATGAACGAGATACTAAGTTTTTCTTCCTCTCACTCAAAAATTGCATCGTAGTATCCTTTTGCATGTGACAAGTCCTACAAGGCTACAACTCCAAGTAAACAATAGTATTTTTTGTCTGTTCTGCAGTATCTTGCATGGTCTCTGAAGCGGAGCAAGGCTGTGAGTAACTGTAAAAGTGTGGTAGGTGTGATTGGAAAAGGCCACATGAATGGTGTAATATATGCACTGTTAGCCGATACAGGGAATTTGAGATTCCGAGACCTTGCTGGGAAAAATTTAAATGATGGGGGTTCTAATGGCTGGATTGATGTCATTAATTTAATGGTTCTTTGTAGCTTAGGCAATTTGAGTCTCTATCCAATTTTCTATACCACTAATTGACAAAACAAGTATCAAAACTCTTGCTTCAAGGTTCACTTTTTAGCTCAAATTTTTCAATCTTGCAATATTGTTTTCTTTAAAATTGTTGGTTGAGTTTTGTAGTATACTATGATTATCATTATCAGCCACTGTATCATGGTGAGAGTGGAGTAGACCAACTTCTGGCAGTGAAAGAAAATGGGCTCAAATAGCTGAGAAGTTAGAAGGAAGGGTTGGCAAGCAGTGTAGAGAGCGATGGCATAATCATTTACATCCTGATATTAAGGTTAGATATATGTACCAATTTTTTAATTTCATATAATTTTTTATTACAAGTTTTGTGCTTTGAATTTGACCTTAGGATTATTTTTTATTTCATATTAACTGGAATAAATTATTTTTGCATAGTAGTAACAAAAGCAGTTATGCTGTCATGTATATAATTTGAAGTCAGATTGGTTATCATGGTAACAAATTTGTTATGC
>Ga0228711_1005880_pt1 | contig 18504 bp, 7 predicted proteins | sample MedpolnodulmetaG_2_FD_177996 | JGI IMG/M metagenome (GOLD analysis project Ga0228711, IMG submission 177996) | Root nodule microbial communities from Medicago polymorpha collected in Santa Monica, California, United States - brown nodules | ecosystem: Host-associated > Plants > Roots > Nodule...
TTTTTTTATGTTAGTTATCAAGAATTTAAAGCTTGATAGGTATATCAGACAAAAAAAAAGCTTGAAAAGTATCCTCTAGTGATAACCGGAACCATGAACGGTCCTCAAAGAAAAAAGCACCGAAATGGTAGATCCACAGAGGCTATTGTCTGTTTTTTGTCAGGCAAAGCAATCTCCTACTTCTCATTACAAGTCATTCTTATGAGATTATTACCATTAGATTTTTAAATTATAGATCAATGGCTAAAATTGTATTTGGATATGGTACACAAAAAGTTTCATTTGTGTATGTTAAATGCCACCGTTGTGAATGGAACAACTTAGCTCCTTTCGTAACCAAAAAAAAAAACAATTTAGCTTCCTTATGTTATTTTATAACAGAAAGTCTCATCTGTTATCGACATACACGGTGTGTTTTTTAATTGTTGTATCTTGTATTCAATACTGGTTCGTACCCTTATCTCGGACACGGTTCGTACACCATCCTGAACTGTAAATAAAAAAAATCAAATCACATTTATTAAAAAAACTAAAACATAAGAATTTGTAGTATGGTTTTTTTTTTGTTTTCTTTGAAATAAGTTTCATGGAAAAATGCAAAAGAGATAAAATTGAATGTAATTCGCATTTAATTTTATGATAATATGCACACACAAAAAATTAGAAAATATGATTTTTTTAAATAAAAAAAGATTAAATAAGATAAAAGTTTGTCTTTTTTACTTACATTTTGAGACAGAAAATGAATTTTTTTTCCCTTATATTTTGGGATGGAGGAGCGAATACTTCTTTTGTTCCTTTTTATAAAAGATATTTGAGTCAACAAAAATTGATGTATTTAGTTAAAAAAATTAACCAAATACATTAATTTTTATCGACCTAAATCTTTTTTAAAAATAAGACAGAAGTACTATATTAACCTCAAGATGTCTATGGCCAGGAGAATTCAAAGGAGTTATTCAATGAGAAATTTGGCTTTTAGTTTTGTATCGGTTGGTTCCACAAGATATGTTTGTGGCCCTTATTGGAATGTTGAGTATCCAGCTGTAAAATTTAAAGCATATGCTACAGAACCTGGGATTTTTCGCTTTCTTTTGCCTGTTAATTGCTCACTGTCTACTCCAATACAGTAGGCAATGTGAATGCCCTTGATGTGTACTGCAGAAATTTGGGGGGCCTGGGGATGTTACTTCAATTCTAGGTTATATTTTAGGAGACAATGTCTTACATTTTGTATTCCAGTTACATGAAGCTGTATTTAGTAAATTTGGTACTGTCATGATCATAAGGTCATAATATAAGCAATACTTTTTTTATTGTAGTATTATTTGAATATCTAAAATTTGACATCATGTATAAAAATATTTATAATTGTTTTGAAGGAATAATAACATTTATAATAATTAATGTGATTTGGAGAATGAGAAATCTAATTAAAAAACGATGTTATATCTGCACCGTATATATATTGTGTTAGGGAACAAAATATTTCAAAATATAATTTCTCTTTCTTAGGTTTTTGGTCAAATCATTTCTCTTTGGTTGAACACTCACTGAAATCATCCCGGGGATAAAATGACAACTCAATAATCATGGTAACTCAATTTTCTTATCTTATGAGTTTTTCGCGCGCCTTGGTTAGATTATAAAATCTGAAATATTTTAACGTGTTTTGGAGGATTTTATAGAGTGTTTATGTCGTTCGAATTCTATAATCCGAATTTAATAGGATGGAAAAGAAGGTGCCAATAATCATTTGTATGTTAGGGCTTAAAAGTCTTATTCTCTTCAGAAATGTGGATGTCAACATGAAGCCCAAGGCAGTTGCTCTTCTCACCAACAAAATTGCTATCCCGCACCTGAAAATGACCACAATACCCTCAATGCCAGTTATCCCAAAGAAATATATTAAACACCAAGGGTGTGTTTGGTTGTGAGAAGAAAGTGAGAAGAGAGAAATAAGTAAGAGAGAGTATGAGAAGAAAAAAATAGATGAGAAATAGAGTAGATTTGATAGGTTGTTTGGTATAAAAGAAATAGAAAAGAGAGAAGCATGTTGAGTTTTTAAAAAGACAAAAATATCCTTACATATAAAATTGATTGATTTTTTCTTTTTAGTTACTAATTTACATAATTAATTTAATTATTATTTTAGTAAGTGATTAATTAAAACATATTAGTACCACTTTTTTTTTACAAACATACTAGTACCACTTGATGATAGTACTTACAGTATATGTATTTGCTTTCGTTTGAAAAGTAATAAAAGGGGAGGACAATTTTGGAATTAACCGTGTTATTCCACTTTCTTCGTAGAAGTGAGGAGAAATAAAAAGTAGGTGGGCCTCATGAAAAATAATCTCTCTTTCCTATCTCTCGGATGCTCAAAACACGTGAAAAACCATCTCTCTTCCCACTTTCTCTCTTGGCAATCTCTCTCGCGTATCTCTTGCGTTCCAAACAGAGCACAAATGACAGTTTCTGAAAGAGCATCAATTGCGGTTTTACGTATTTTGGTCAAAAAATCAAAACAAATTAAGACTTAGTCGGAATACTATAAAACTATTGAGATCCTCTATATGTAATTTTATAGAGGTGTCTATATATATATAAAACAACTCAAAACTTGATTTCTAGGTCGATATTAAAAATTCATATTTAATCCGTCCTTAGTCGGAAAATTCAATTTTTTTATGGGAGATGGTTTTTTTTCCTAAACATGCGTGTAAAAAATCACAAATAAATTCAACCTCTAGAAAATTGTGATTTTGCACCATTCGATCGAGAAAAAAAAATCAAAACTTATTCGGAATGCTACGAAACTTTACAGATACTTGATACCTCAATAAAAATACATATAGAGGATCTGCAAAGTTCTGTCGTATTCCAAATAAGCCTAAATTTATTTTAATTTTTCAACCGAAGCGCAAAAAATCACAATTGATGCTCTACAAGGAACTGCACTTAAGTGCAATTGAGCCATCTGCAGCTGGCTCAGCGCTAGTTAACTATAGCTGGAAAGAGGCATCGATAGTTAACTATCGTTAGAGACAAAAATATATTTTTCATGTGTTTTTAAGAAAAGAGAAATGATATTTGTACAATCACTTTGTGACAACTATCTCTCTCATACTCACATTATACTCTTATTCTCTCTCTTCCTTTTTCTCTTTCCATTGTTTTTAACCAATAAAAAGAGAGAAAAAAAAGAAATTGTCAAATAAATTGTATCAAATAATTGTTCAAATATCACTATCGAAAAGAAAAATTGAATGTGAGAAAAGCAATTTTAAAAAATATAATAAAATATGGGCTTCTGCTCATGGATCTATTGATAAAGCTAAATATTAAATACCGAAGAATGTTACCCACACCCCTACAAATTTCAACGTCACCATTATATATCAAAAGGATCAAAAATAATTTCCCTCATTTTTCTCATTTCAAATCTTCCCTCTACTACACTCCCTAACACTCTGACGATGAATACATAAACAAGTTGTATACAATGCACGTTTTTTTAAAATATCTATCGCACGCAAACAAGTTTATCAACATTATGTAAGTTGTTTACCGTATATATCTTGACATAAAGAGGGTATTTTAGTCCAATAAAAGTATGTGGGTTGTTAGTAGAAATGTGTGTAGAGATGGAAACAAGTCAATTCAAACCAGCTTAAAATACGATTTAAATTCGATACAAACTTTTTTTTTTTTAAACTTGAACTTCATTCGATTTTTTGGTAGTGGCCGGAGTTTGAACCTCAGATCTTGCATATTTTATGCATTGTCCCAATCAACTGAGTTAAGATCATAAAAACTTCATTCGATTTAAGTTTACTAACAACTCACTTAAACTTTAAATCACATTACTCAAAGTCGACAAACTTATATCTTCGACATTTTAAATTAACAATGTAACATTTAACACTCACAAAAATTATTATAATCAACTTTACATATAATCCTAGCAATAAAAAAATAACTTCACATAATTCTAAACAAAATCCTCTCCAAAAAAATTAATCCTCAACAAAATATAAATAACACAGAAAATCAAAACACAAATATCTAGCTACCAAAAACATGTTCAAAACCAAGGAAAAATATTTATATAATAAGTCAATTTAATTGTAATTGAGTGAACTCATGAACCAAACATACTGAACTACGGTTCAAATTCAACTTATTTAATTATCGAACTTATAGTTTTAGTCAAGTACAATTTGTTTGATTCATGAGCAAAGTTTAATAAATTAATTGTCGAGTTGAGTGTTAACTATATTTTAACTGACTCGGTAATTCATTTGTTATTACTTGTCATTTTAAACTATATTTGAGTAAAATTAATTTGATAAGATTATTTCTTTGAGAATCATTTTTTGTCTATGCATAATCAAACAAGACCTAAAAGTATATATAATCATCTAAAAGTATGTATAATCATCTCAATCTAATACTTTCTCATTTTAGACTTATCATTTCAAATGCATATTTAGTTTAAGAGGTGTGTTATTTAGATGCAAAATTTGGATACCATAGTCATTAGTCAACATCCTATAAAATATAACTCAGATATATATATATATATATAATATATAATATGATATTGCAACCAAGGGAGAGAAAAAAAATATTAAAATATTAAAAAAAATTCCTTTAAAAGAAAATACTCCAGTTTTTTTTGTTGAGAGAATTAATACTCCAATTCTAATTGTATGATCTAAAGTTAGACCTAACAAAAATGTGTGTATAATTTAAAATAAATACATTAAATTTTGTTGACTCAAATTTCTTTTATATTTATGTCATGAGGAGTATAGGATAAGGTATTATGTTAGATTTTGTGTCCAATAAACATTACCATTAATTTACAAGGTTTTTTAAAAAAAAATTGTGGTGGCCCGGGTTTGAACATCGGACCTTCCATATATTATGCATTGTTCATACCAACTGAGTTAAGCTCACGAGGTTTTTTTTAATAATTTATATACTACATTGTTTTGTCCGTACCATTAGTAACAGTTTATTTCAATCAGGTGTAATCGCACAATGTTCACATTCTGACATGGGTTCCATCGGCTCTATCAAGACTTTTTTTTTATTTTTTTAAACTATTTTTAGTCATTTGATAAATTGTTATTAAGTCAAGAGTTGGTTTGAAATTTAGATTAAGTACATGGCCAATATTTCATACCATACAATTTTAAATTATGAATGCAGTGAGCGTGCAATATCTTTTTGTTTAAAATACTGTGTTTAAGGTTTCAATACCATGCTGAAATTTTTTAAAATATTAGGAAGAATACCTATCATGGTACTTGAAAATATTAGAATAAGATTAAGATTGTTGTTACCTCTAGCAGCAGCAGGCAATTTGGTTTAAATTAGATCAAAACAAAGTCAACAGTATGAGAACATGGTTACAATGAAGGACAAATGAGTGATTAAACCAATCAAGGACTTCAAAAATAAGAATTATTCATTTATATAATTTTTTTAATAAGTGTAAAATGATCAAATAACTCAATTATTTTACAAAGGATGAAATAATACTCCTTAGTTAGAAGACACCTTTAATAAAGGGAGTATTATTTAACAATTATTTCAAACTAATTGAGTTATTCAACCATTCAATCGTCCGACTATGAATTAAATTTAGGATTCTGCTTTTCAATTTGAAAACAATCTGCAGTTGTTGTACCATTTAGATCCAATGACTTTGGCATGCCATGCATTAACGGGTGGGAGAGGATCCAATGCTTATAAATACATAAAAATCAAAACCATATCAAGTACAATTGTTTTGACTGAAAAATATTTATCTACATAAATAGATATATTTAGAGTAAGAGTAACTGGTTTTGTGGGTTTCTTTTAGAAAATGCAAAAGTAGGACACATGCACGATGGAAGCTAAATGTGGTTATTTGTACACCAGTTGTGTTGTGTAATGAGTTTATTTAGCAAACATCAATGCTTAATTTAACACTGATTAAATGCCTACATCGATGGATATGAAACTGTACACACTTTCCAGTTTCTTGACATCATTTTCTTTAGACTAGGTCCCAGCTACTGAGCTATACCTACTAACTATTGGGGGGTAAACAAAAGAAGGGTCATTTTTTATATGGAGACATCTTGTTTGTTTGTGAATCATGAAGAAAAATTAAACTTTTTGTCATGCTTGAATAATGCTGTTTATCTTGTGAAATATTAATTGTTAACCAGTACAATATTTAATGTAATGATATAAAATTATTAATAATTAATTCGTGAAATTTATTTAAAAATGAATCTTATTTAAAAAATTTGTGTAAGATTTTGAGTTGAAGAAGTATTATAAATTATTAAAAAATTATATATAATGATATGTACTATTTACATACTAAAAAATATGTGTCTGTGTTGTAAGTAAGCAATGTCCTAATTGTTCATATCACTATAGTATAAACTCAAATCTATATTATTTATAACCCACAATCATACACAACTTTACTTCACATCAATAAATATTTTAAGGGGAATTCGTCCCCCTCTTGTACTTATCTTTTTTTTTTGAGAGAATTGTACTTATCTTATCTAGTATTTATTTTTGCATGATGATTTGGTTACCATAATGGTTAGCTTTAATGATAGAACTTTTAAGTGCTTAAAGTGTAAAGTGGTTTTGACATCAGAGGTATTAGTTGGGGGGAGGTTTATTTTACTCCTCTCATGATCACAAGTTAGCATTAATTATAGAAATAAATAATGGTGTTTTTTACAGTAAAAAAACTGTGTTGATTTTAAAATTTCAAACCACATAATTTCCTTTCAACTAGTCTTTGAAAAGATATAGAGCTCTTTTGCTATATATTAAAATAAAAATAATTTGAAGATTATTTTTTTAGAGACATTTGAGGAAAAACATAAATTATGATTGAAAAACTATTTATATTAAAATGGTTTTTATTAATATACTTGAAAAGGCATGGACATCACATCATATACAAACTAAGTTTTTCTATTTTTTCTACCAAAATTATTGTATAATAAGTTAATCAAAATAATTATTTCATCTTTAACATAAAATCATTTTTGAAATTATCTTTCAAATATAATTAAAACATCAAAATTGTTTTAAAAAAAATCTTTATCGAGCCTACAATAAGAGATTTTTCATTTAATTATAATCGCTCATTAGAAAACTGATTTATAAAGTGAGATATGTTATTATCCGTAAGAACTAAATCAACTTTCAAGGTTAACATTGATAGATTAATCACATATTTATGGGTTTGAACTCAAGACTTCTCAGTTATGTATATAAGTTTGACGAGTTTTAGATCATCATTGTCATTTCTTCTGCAAACAAAAAAATAAAAAGGAAGAGATATAACTCTCCATAAATTTTTTTTTAGTTTTTAAATATGTGATTTGGACTTTTCTCAATAAGAAACTTTGCCAAAGTCAGATTGATATTGAATAATTGGCTAAACAAATCTCACATTATATACACACACACTACTTGAAATAAAAGAAACAATTACATTGTATGCATATCATTATCGTTGGCTATTAGAGCATATATTAATTCAAAGGTGAAAAAGACATTGGTAGCTAGAAAAATGAAGAAGAGGCATGAGGTTAGGTATATGTGATGATGTCCACCTCATGACAAATTAGAAGCTGAGCCAATTATAGATTAGGTAATAGGATTTAAAAATTAATTAAACTGAGTGTACTGAATAGTCCAAAATCCAAACTTTGCAGATCTCAGTAGCACTGCGAGTAGCCGAAAAGGTAACCATGCATAGTTTTATGTGCAGAGTGCAATTCTGATATGTGTATGTCAATGTGACATGACTTCTACTTTGGCATATTCCAATAGCAGAAAATTGATTCTACTAAAATTCATGAGCCACGAGAAAATGGAAAAAAGACAATAACCCTATATTAAGAAAGTGCTATTAATTAATATAATAATACTTCATTATGGCAAACATGTCACCACCAGTGCAGTGCTAACAGATAACCACAATGGAAGCAGCATTACCATCATGTCGACATGTAAAATCATAGAGTGAAAATTTTAAAGATCCTTCAAATTTTTACTTTGGAAAAATACTACCATTTATTGCATTAACATCATCACATCACATCACATCACTAGTTAATTTCTAGCAAGGATTTGTTCAGTTAGAGCAGGAAGACTTGAAAGGCAAGCATAATTAGAAGCTCAAGATCCAAGTGAGGTGCAGGCTAATATCATTACCTTTTTCTGGTTATCTCTGATTCTTTTTTATGTACTACCCCAAAGTAGTCACTCATGCAAGCTGTAAATACAGCAAGATAATGAACGTTTTTGTACCTTTTTCTTCTTCTTTCTTTTATATGAATATTGTTGGTAGTTCATATGATCGTAACGAATTAGGCATGAGCATCAATCGGTTATGGATGGGTTTGGACTTCAAAACGCCAATTTAGACTAAACCGGATAAATTACTAACTTAAAAATTCAACATAAAATCAATTAGCATTAAACAATCGGTATATGGTTTGTGAGAGAGACTTCGAGTTTGTACTCTCGTGAGACCGAAGGCGAAAGAGTTTATATTTATGTTTTTTACCACCCTTGAATCAGTCGCATTCTGTTAAATGTGAATTCATTTTTTGAACCAAAATTGTTTGGTTGAGTTCATTCCTAATTTCTTTCAACTTGCACGGTCCATCATAACCCGATCATAATGATCAAAATCTAAAACGGACCGTGGAGATTCAGTTGGTTTGACTCAGTACACTTAAGCCTAATAACTTCAGCGTTTCTTAATTAACACAAACTCAATATTTAAGGTTTAATTAATTGATTTTTAGTTATTTTATCTTTATTCATAAATATAACATTTTATTTAGAATTTTGGGTAGGACCTTCGCTTGTTATCTTTCACTCAAAATTTAGCATTTAGATTGGCTGTAGGCCATATTTAGATTTTTTACTACTCTAATTATTTTTTTACTTAAGTATCTTTAAATATTTACATTTTTCAATTAGCAATAAATATCACTCTCAAGTCTCTAGTAAGTAAATTATTTGACTATTTCACTCATATTAAGAAAAACATACTAAAGAATGGAAGGAAAAAAAACATAGTTGCAATTTGATGGTTGTTTTAATTAGTTTTTTAGTAAAAAATAACATTTTTAACACAAAAATATATTTTTATTTCTTTTTATGGTTCGTGAATCAGCTCGATTAGTGCGAACCAACAAAGAAAATCCTCACACCAACCATGTCATAACTTGTTATCTTTTACTAACTATCAATCTACATCCATTTAATATGCAAATTTATGCGGAGTAAATCAAATGGTGTGGGTCGCATACCACCTTTATCTAAAATACAAGCAACAAAATGTCAAACCCTTTTTTATTGTTAATCCTTCGGTCTTTAGGAAAAATACCCTCTCGTGATTCAAAGTTTGACCGTGTTGTATTGTTCATCGGTTACTCTTGGTTTTATGCTTATAACCTTGGTATCACTAATGTTTTAGGGCTGAATTGGGTAGTATCATGATCACTATTGAATTAGCTTACAAGAAAGGATAATATTACCTTTGGGTTGAGTCTGATTCCCAACTAGTTAATCTTGCTTTAAAAACTCATAGTATTGTTCTTTGTCCACTCAAAAATAGATGATTGAAATATTTGCTTGTGATGAAGAAGATAAATTTCAATATATCTCATATATAGAGAGAAGAAAATCAATGTATCCATAGTTTTGTTATGCAGGATAAAATTGGATAGATAAACTTCAAGAATGTTGATTTTGTCAATCTAGTCAATTTGATTCACTACACTCTTTTTCCCTTTATTTTCGTTTCATCCCAATGGATTTTTGGGTTAATTTTTTCAATCTTTTTGTTTTCATGGATTTTGGCCTAGTCCCTGCAAGTTTGTTAATCTATTTATTTTTAATAAATTTTCTAGGGTCTTGTAGATGATAGGTGGTTGGATTGGGGTGTTAATATATTTGAGATATCAATTCTTTTATGTGATGCTTTTGCAATCTAGATTGGTCAAAGATGATATTAATATCATTTTTTTACGCAGTAATGTTAATATTATAAGAGAGGGAGTTATGATGTTGGTTTGGTGTCTAGGTTGAGACACTTAAAAGGAGTGGAGTGAAAACACTGGTTTTGAGTTTGATTTCCATCTCCACCAAAAGCTTCTTTTTTTTTTTTAAGAAATTAAACTAATCTACTCAAATTAACACCAAAGAAAATCGAACATAAGATTTTAAAGGGCATACTCCAAAGTCTCAAATCAACTTAAATGGGTTATTTTTAACAAATGAGCGATGTTATTTGTACAACTAAAATTGAACAACTAATGCAACACTTTTTAATAGTGTGAGGAGCACGCAAATCAAAATCACTAAAAAAATATTAAAAAATAGCAAAGAAGTTATTGGTTGTACAAAAATGATGTTCATATATCATTTCTCTTAATAAATACTAATAAATTAACAATTAACATATTAACATTGGTTATTTCAAAAAATTTATCATGAGAGAGATAGATAGACAAATTATTTACGTTTTTCAACGATAATTTAAATAGAAACATTTTCGTAAGGAAACCATTAACTTGCATGAATTATTTTTGAAGGGACTTATACTTATAGACAAATAAAACATGAAAAAAAAATATCTTATAAATAAAGACGAAGGGAGTATTATTTTTCAACTGTAACATCTAACTAATAATATTATTTCACTTTCAATTTACTATATTCCATATTTAAGCTAACCAAAAATACACAAAACTTGATCAATGTAATTTAGTAAAAATATTTTTTCCTCTTTTATTTATACAATTTTCTTTATTTCTAACGAATTACTCGTGGTGAGACAAATGGAGTAGACAATGTGGTTGAATCTTGAAAGGGATATGGGTGTTCTTGTGTTGAATTGATTTTTCTTTTTAAACTCGTTATTAATCTAACCAAATTTCATCTATTTGATTTCTCTGGCTGCAACATTGTTGAACCGCTATTGGTAATCATAATTGAGTTGGTTCAAGTCGTCGTTGAGTTGATTTATTCTATCTAAATTCACGAACACCCATATAAGTTATAAAGTGCACCAATGAAGTATAAGTTTTGCGCTTAATTAACACATTCTTTGTAAAAGTGGTCATCATAACAATATCATCACTGTCCGTTGAATTAAGTTTAACGAACGGATACATATTCCTTCAGGGGCGGATCTAGCTATATTTGAGGGTGTGGTACTAATTACACCAATAATGTTACTTGTATTGCTATTTGCACACCCTGAAATTTTGGTTTTGCACCTTATTTGACCAACACTGAATCAGACTCACGCCTCTAATAATAAAACACACATAAATTATAATTTTGATGTTAATAATAATAAGTAATGAATTTAAAAATTTTGCACCCCTGACTCGGGATCCTGGATCCGCCACGGTATTCCTTAAAGTATAACAATCAAACTAGACCTCAAGGTTCAGGCCTTTATGGGCCGAGCTGAAAAGCCCACTTATTATTTGGGCTAAGAATTTATGTCTAAATCCACTATTTGAAAATTGTCCCAGAACACTTTCATTTTTGCTTCCAAGCACCGTGATAAAACCAGTATATCCTCCAATGACAGTTAATTATGCTTGCTCCAACACCATTAGCAAGGGTATTTTGATAATTTTGTGGTGTTTGGGAGAAAAAAGGAAGCGAGAGTGAGTAATTTTCCCACTTATGAATTATTGTTAGGTGGTCTGTTCTAGGCTGCCAATTTGAACCTCTCAAAGGCCTATCTTCCCTCGTTTAATGAGCACATACACATACTCATTCTCATTTTTTTTTCTATAATTATTTTTAATAGAATATTGCTATTAAGAAAATAAATTCATAAAATTTCAAAATCACTATATCATTTGCAGCTTATTACATTTTAGAATTGTATTTTCAAATAAAAATTATTTTAGTGTCTTTTTTGCTTGTTCTCTATTGAAGTCTTAAAACAGTAGTAATTATATTAACAGGCACGCATTTTTAACAGGTTTCTGGACAGAGTTTTCCACTTGGATTTTTTATTACATTCATGTTTATGGTTACTTCTTACAGAGTCCCTTTGTTTCAAAGGAAAAACAAAAGCCGAAAACAAAGAAATCCGAAAGAGTAAAAATTAAACTAAAAAAAAAAAAAAAATCCTTTTGATTTTGATTATCCTTTTATTTTTTTAATTAACTTTGACAAAAAAGTGCAAAATTTCCTTCTATGGTTCGAGGCTAAATCCAGTCACCACGTTCACTCCTTTCTCAACACTCTTTACTTTCACGGCCGGTAATTGCCACGTCGTCGAGCTTTTCTCACCACCGGAGACAGTTTCCGATTCCTGCAATGAAATTTTCTCACCAAAGATCAGTTCCCACTCACCACAATCACTCTCCGCCGCAACGTCGGTCAGATCCACCTTTGAGTCTGTCACGGCGGTGATCAACGACGGAGACGGATTCACTCTGGTGCAGGAGGTGGAGAGCCACTTAGCTAGCATATACTCTGACTTCCTCCACGGCGGAACGGGCATTCCTTTCTTCTTCAAACTCTGCTTCGCCGCCTCCGATACGACGGTGACGATCTGACGGAGACGATCCGATTTTCCGACGAAAATGTAAGGAAGAAACTGAAGAATCGCCTTGAACGTTCCCGTTGATCGAGCAATTTCAAACTCAGAACGAAAATCAATATCAATAATCAACCTCTCACCTTCCACAAACACATCGATATACTCATAATCCCCTGAATCAAAATCAAAACCACAACATTAAATTTTTCGAATGAAAAATTAAGTAAAAAATTTCAAATGAAATTTGGGGAAAAAAAGTACCAGCTGGATGAGATTTTGTTTTGTGCCATTTCGATTTGCAGATTGAAGAATCGTAACCTAGAGATGAAAGATTTTCCGCAACGATTTTTCTCAAATCGTTTTTTCGTTTGAAAACTTTGCTGTTTTTGTCAACTATTTTGGATGCATCAGCTAAGAGATTTCTCTCCGCAACACTCGCACAAGGTATTAAACTCTGCATAAAAAAGGAAACAAAATATTACTGTTAATATTCTCTAAAACGTATAAAAAAAAATTAAGAAACGAAAAAATTTAAACTAGAGTTGTTGAAGTAACCTTGAGTGCGTCACCGGCATCGTTAAAAGAACCAGTAGCGAGAGATTCACCGAAGAAATCAAGTTCTTCATCGGAGCTATCGTTACTGTTACCGTTAAAGCAGTTACATCTATTGCGAGTGAGTTTTGAGACTGGATTCTGTTTCTCGTTACTCTCTTCGATGAAACTCTGCACCATTTTTGCTAAGGCAACGGAGCTAGGCTCAAACGGTTCATCGGACTTGTCGCCGGGAAGTGGAACTTCGCCGGAGATAGGTTTCTCTGAAAAGTTAGTGGAAGTCTTTGACGCGTTTGAAAACTGCCGGTCGAACACGAAGAGTCTTTTCAGACGAGATTTCAACACAGGCTTAACGGCGTCGTTTCGAACCACCGCTAACTTCTCTGAATCGATGTCGATCGGTTGGATCTTCATCGGAGACATGATTTTAACAAAAATGAAGAAAAAAATGCAAGAAAAAATTTCTGAAAATCTTCGTAAAACTACACTACACTACAGTATTATCTCGTGGAACACGTGGCGGCGGTGATCGGCAAGACGTGCATTGTTAATGGAAAAAGAAGAAACGTTCGCCGGAATGTTCATTTCACTATCGCCGGCAATGTGTTCTATTGTTTTGATTTGATTTTTCTAATTTTTGTATTACTTTTTTCTTCTCTGTTAACGTTTTGGATTAGGTGTGAAGGTGGGGGAGGATAGGTATTTATAGGGAAGAAGGAAAGATGATGACGTGGACAATAGGTGCCACGTAGGATCCTACATGGCGTTGGTGATTTTGGAACCCAAAAGGCAATCACGGAGCCTTTAGGTTAGTGACGCGTGTTGAAGATTAATATCGTGCGTTATACGCTTTGGGTTTTTGTTGGGTAGGAGTTTACCTTATTGCCCTTGAATTTATGTGGAATTAAGGGTAGATACCCCTCGAGTTGTGGATTTTTTTGGGTTGTACAAAACCTCTCTCAGCTAGTTAACCGTGCATTTAGTGATTTTAATTATAAAACTTAATACTCTTTTGTCTCATATTAAATGACATTTTAAATTTGATCTCACATTAAGTAACACAATAAATTGTTTACGTAGGTCAATCATACTTATAAAAGGTTAGATTTTGAAAATATTGATAAAGATAAATCTAGTATTTTATTTATTTCTCGTTTTGTTTTTACATATATTTTGTAATTTGAAGATATGTACTATTTAAATAACTTATTTTGACTATATTTTATCACTAGTATATAAAAAAAAAACTTTAATATATAAGTGATGTTCGATTTGTCTCAATGAATATTTTTAAAATAATTTTTTTTTATGATTTTAAAGAATATTAAATATATTGACAAATAAATTTGTGTATTAACATGTGTATAGTGTTCAACTACGATATATTATGTGAATATTATGACTACTTCGTCTCAAAATAATAGTCATTTGAGGTTTGTACGTGATTATAAAGGAAATGGTTAATTTTTGTTGATTTTAATAGTAAAATTAGTACCCTTTAAATAAAACATTGTTATTAGTTGTAGTTAATAAAATAACATACTTGATTGAAATTCAATAAATAAGAGTATAATAATGAGAGAGAAAATTGATAAATAATACATTAATATTCTAAAGTAATAATTATTTTGAAACATATAAAAGATATTAAAGAAACAATTATTTTAAAATGGAATAAGTACGAACAATCCAAGTCATTTAACATTGGACAAAGGGGGTATTTGGTCTTGGGTTAATTGATGAAAGTGAAATGAGATATGGAGATTTCTTGTGGTGTACGAAGATCATGGGTAATTGCGTTCAGAGGCAGGGGAAATTGTACTGCTTTTTCTTAGTAATAATAATAAATGGCACATTAATGTATTTGTGTACCCCATATATTTCACCTCTCTTTTGCTGATTTAAAATGTATTAAAAACTTATTATAAATGAAAAAAATATTAGTAATTTTATCAAATTATTTTTATTGACAAGTGACAAATATTTTACTCTAGAGTAGAAATATAATGTATTAGAAATAATATAAATAATACTCTCTCAGTTCACATTTATAAATAAAAATTAATTTTTTAAATTCATTAAATAACAAATATATCATGTCTATATAAATGTCAGATAATTAATTATTCAATAAATTTAAAAAGTTATTTTTTGTTTATCAATGTGACCAGAGGAAGTATTAATTAGATATACAATTATAATAAATAAATCATTTTCAAAGAGAAAAAAAATTAGCCGGCTCTAGTTTTCTTGTGAGAGAAGCTCCAACTTTTGTCTAAACTTTCTTTCTCCTTCGCTCATCGAGGAGGGGTGGTTCTAAGTCATTTTTTGATCTAAAATCACCCCTCTACATCTTTTTTTACCCTTTCTTTCAATTTAAATAAGTGGTTTTTACATATATCAAGTTTTTTCTTTTGTGTTTTTTGTGATTTAGTCATCTAAGTGCGGCGTTGTGTTGTTCGCCGTCTTGTGCAGTGTTTGATTTTGCGTCTTTCGCGGTGTTTGTTTAATTCCTATTGAAAGATCGACATCAGTCAATTACAAATTCAACCAATGATTTGGGTGTCAACGTTGCAGGTTTGGAGGCATGAGTATTTCAGTGACTTAGGTTTTATCATATTATTTGTAGGCATTTTGTCGTTGTATGCTATTAACTTGGGTGATGTGAGTTTGTTCGTAAATTCACCATTTACGTTTTTAGCGATGTTTGTATCTGATGTACTCAATCGATGAATGAATATCGTTTTGTTTTTTTCAAAAAAATATTTATGGGTGTTCAGTTTCTTGACTTAGGGTGGAGGGTAGTCACCTAAAAATCATGGTTGAAAGTGTTAAGGGTTTGCAATAGCAGTCAGATCTTCTTCTGGTTCTTTCTGTCCGATTTTAACGTACATTGATCGCATACTATGAGTAAAGCGAGATGGATCAATTGAGCTACGGGCCATTATGACTATCTTTAGTCTTTTCCGTACTCGAGCAGAATCCTATAGTTTTACAATAAATATCTTAGAAAAAATAGTGTATCTTTCATCCAAATTCATAAAATAAAAAAGAAAAATGCTAACAAATGCTAATAAAATACTAGTTAAGAAACAAATATCATAAAAATATCTATAAAAACAATAAAAAATGTGTAAAAAAAAGTTCTCGTGAATACAATTTTTCCTTTTTGTTTCATTAACTAATATCCATGGGGCATTAGCAAGCAATACGCATTTAAAAAATCATTGAAAAAACATGGTGGCAATGATGTTACATTTAATCACATATAAACTTGGTACACCAAACAAAAAACACATATAAACTCTATCATGGTAATTCATTTATGTATTATAATATCCTGTAATGATCGTCTAGGGAGCTTATGGGGTCAGTTAGTAATCAAACAAGACTCATGAACATGGAAAGCAAGGTCGGAGAAAATGAAAAATGGAGTGAATTGTCTTTTTTTTTTTCCTTCATTTTTTTGAGTAAATATTTTTCTATTTTTTTATAATGCGGTGATTTGTCGTTTATGTGAGTAAAAAGTAGTATGAGCAATATTTACGGTGTGGGAGAACAAGAACCCTTCAATTGTACGTTTGTCAGGTTAATTTATTTCATAAGATTTACAATAATTAAAGGCATATCCCTTGATGTATGATATTGTGTACACTTTTTCCAGCCACAAGAGGGGCTGTCTGATTTAGAGGATGCAAGGCAGGCAATGTTAATTAACCATAATTAGATTATGTCAAAATCTACTTGACCTTGGATAATATAAATGGCAAATTTGCATGAGTAAATGGGGGAGTAAATGGTCTTTTTATTTTCACCAAATTTGCATAAAATGATCTTTAATTGGTGCGAAAAATTGTAGCATTAGGGAACATAGATTTGGCCGAAAAAGGGAAAAAAATGAAAGGGGTTTTACACCACACTGATATTATTTGGATGGGAAAAAAGAAACAAGAATTGATTAAATGACATATCAAAATTAAAATACTCCATAATAAAATTTACATGTGGTACATCAAGGTTGAACCACAAACATATTTATGAAAATTAAAACAAATCAAATTTCAATTACTACTATTTAAGACTTACTGAAATGTCAAAATGTATACTAACAGCAACATAATAAGCTCCTCTAAAAAAATCTAAATAAGAAGTTGTCCCCTAAAAAAAAACTAAATAATAAGTTGTATTAATTACGTTTCATTAGTTACATTTAACTACAATTTTCTTTTAAATCTAAATAAAGAATTATGTTAAATTGACACAATACAAAAAAATAGGAGTAGATTTTATCATATCTACTTATATGATATTATTGAATTTTTTAAAATACAAAAAGCAATTTCTAAAATAATAATAACAACAATAATATTTTTTCGTTGTGACAGATTGAGTAAAGTTGGAATCCACCGTGACCAAACGTGCATATTATGTAAAAAAGAGAATGAAACTCATTCTCACCTTTTCTTTACTTGTGAGTATTCAAAGGTTGTATGGACAGGTGCAATGCAATGGAGTAATATGAACGGTAATGCTTACAACTCGCAGATTGTGATGTAATATATTTACAGTCAATGCAATGGAAACAATGGTACTCATCAAATGAGTAGAATGGTTTTGAGTATCATGCAATATATGATTTGGAAGGAAAGAAATACCAGAAGATTTCAGAACATCTATCAATCGGTTCAGGAACTCCTTAATCAAATTAAAAAGATTGTTACATTAGTGGGTTGAAATCTAAAAAGATGGAGAGTCTGATGTTAAGCTTGTGAGGCCTTTGGCTTTTGTTTATTTTTGTGTGAGATTAACTCTTGCTTCTTTGTCTTTGTGGCTTCTTGTTGCCATGTAGTTTGTAATAACTGTTTTGGTTAATGAGAATTATCTCTATTTACCAAAAAGAAAATTCAAAAAAGTTATATTCATTTTTGTTTATATAAAACGTAAAACAATTTAATTTACTTGTAATGTCAAAATATATATCATATATATTTTATAGAATGAAAAAATTAAGTTGTTATGATTGGAATACAATTATTATTACATAACTAGACAATTATGGAAAACCAAAAATTCTAAATAAAATACACAAGTACTAAGGCAAAATTTGAAAACATCGCATTCGGTTACCATAATTGTGCCTTAACCTTATGATGTGTTTAGACATAGGTTAATCCTTGTTGCGTTTTGTTTTCCTTTTGTTTCGAACTATGTTGACTTTGTAATTGTTTCGATCATTCTTGGTACGCTTTGTGTTGGGGAGAATGATTTCTGATATTAATATATTTCATTTGGTTTTTTCAGAAGAAAAAAGAGAGAGG
>Ga0228711_1005883_pt1 | contig 18500 bp, 8 predicted proteins | sample MedpolnodulmetaG_2_FD_177996 | JGI IMG/M metagenome (GOLD analysis project Ga0228711, IMG submission 177996) | Root nodule microbial communities from Medicago polymorpha collected in Santa Monica, California, United States - brown nodules | ecosystem: Host-associated > Plants > Roots > Nodule...
ATAGAAATCAATCAAAGTAATTTTGTCTTTGAGAAAGGTTTCTCATGTTTCTACAAATATCATTCTGGTCATACAAAGTGAAGAAAACATCCTCATTTGATGTTTTAAAAGATAACAAAAATATTCCAATTATTATTTTGTTATCTACTAATTCGTTTTGTGAGAATTTGTTTCATGAGAATGTACTGAGAACGTTCTGGCGCATACGAAGAAATTGGAACAGTACATCGAAAGTGAACAAGTCTGCACAGCAAGAAAGCATGGCAGATTATGATATTACAAGATGTCTCTTGGGCCATTGAAAAAAGGTTCAACCCATTTGGATGCAAAAAGCCCATTAAAGAATAAAATATTTTACTCATGGATAAGAGCATATGGCTTATTAAAGCATGACATCACTAAAGCAAAGGACAATGACATAATCAGCATTGGGCAACAAGTAAACAACTCATTACAGCTGGTTCTCTCCCTCGCAAGCAAGCTACAGTGCAAGCAAAGTTAGGCAAATCAGACAGAACATTCTGCGAACGTTCTGGCTATTTTTAAGAAGAAAAGAGAAATCAATTGAGACTTTGGACAACTATCAAAAACGTGTCCAACAGCTCTATTTTCAACCTTGATCATCAAGACACTCCTCACCTATAAATACAAGTGGTTTTGAAGGTTGAAAGCAATAGTTTTGAAAGCTAATATTCTCTCAAGTGAAAAACATCACTACAAACAAAGTTCTTCGCAAACAAAGCAAATTCCAAGCTCTCTCACTATATCTCTTGGATCTTCTCTTTCGAATTTGCTATTGTAAAACTCAAACAAAGAATTGAGTATTTATTTGATTCAAACAAATCTCTTCATACAAAGTGTGTTGTATTTCTCAAAGTCTATTGGGCTTAATAATTTTGAGATAGAAAATTCCAACCTTTCCTTTGCTAGTGCGCAAAGAATTGTAGAAGCCTGCTGAGGTTGATAATACAGGGTGTAACAGACTGATCTAGTGTGATCAAGACCTTATAGTGCTAGTCAGAAGTTTCTGTTAGCAAGACAACTATAGTGGATAATCTCACACGAGGTGTGGGGACTGGAAGTAGCCAGGTTTGGTGAACTAGGATAATTCTCATGTGTTATTCTTCTTCCCTTTCTCTTTATTTAAAGCTACACAATATACACACACACCATCACACTCATATTAATATTTATTAATCTCCAGAATATTCTGGTCCTAATTAATCACAACCAAATTAATTCAGAGTTCTCTGGTCCCAAACTAATCATTAATATTGGTATATTATTTTATTCAATATTAACTGCCTCCAGAATATTCTGGTCCAAGATGAAACAACTGCATAAATATTTAATTAAAGTTTATATTCAGCTTATAATATTGTTTTATCATTCTATCTTATATTAATCATTCTCCAGAACATTCTGGTCCGTGTTAAAATAACTTTATATTTTAACTTAGGCTTAATTGCATGGTTGATCCCTTATGTTTATTTTAGTTTTCAAGTTGGTCCCTTATTTTTAAAAGTTTCAAGTTGGTCCCTTACGTTTTAAGAGTTTCAAGTTGGTCCAAAACGTTACCCACGTTGGAATAAGTTAGTTCATTCCGTCACTTAACGTTTAAAGATTTGAGTTGAAAATATGGGTGATAGAACTTAACTTATATACGAAATTAGTTTAAAACCTTTTTTTTATTTTTTTAGGTTTTATTAAACTCAATATCGTGTCGCGAGAGGGACTAACTTATTCCAACATGAGTAATGTTTTGGACCAACTTGAAACTTTTAAAACGTAAGGAATGAACTTGAAACTTTTAAAACATAAGGGACCAACTTGAAAACTAAAATAAACATAAGAGATCAAACATGCAATTAAGCTTTTAACTTAATATTGTTTTATCATTCTGCTTTTATATTAATCATTCTCCAGAACATTCTGGTCCTTGATAAAAATAGTTTTCACATTTTAACTTAATATCATTTTTCTCATTCTGCTTATATAATCATTCTCCATAACATTCCGGTCCTTGTCAAAACTATTTAATTATTTAAGGTTTATTTAATCCAGAACATTTTGGTCGTGTATAAATCAATTGTTATATATCTAATACTCTAATCTTGTTAGACTAACATTTACCAAGAACCTTCTTGAGTATACATACTTATTTAAGTTGCAGGATAAAATTTTAAAATGGTCACAATTCAAACCCCCCTCTTGTGACTATTTCTTCCACTTCAGATATTCTCTCCATTTATAAAAATAAATGAAGTTTGCTATCATGAAATCATTAAATAAGTTTCAGCATCATGCTTTTAAAAAAAAGGTTTCACCATCATTAATTATTTTCAAGATTTTTTTGTAAAGAAATGGAGAAGAGTACAAAGGGAGAGGATATCAACTCTAAATTTACATAATCAATTAATTAAAAATCAATGTCATCAAAAAGGGGTGAAGATCCTCTCCATTTCCTAAATAAATGGACATTGTCAATTACTATAGTTTTGAAGTATATATATGATATAAATGCACATATTTCAAGAATTGAAAACATTAATATCAAATATTTACTTTAAAATTATAGTAATTGACAATCTCCGTTTATTTAGGAAATGGGAAGGATCTTCACCATGAAACATAATATGAATAATTTTGTGATAAATAAACAACACATTCTGAGTCTGAAAAACCCTAAACCCTGAACGAAGAAGAAAGCAGCATGGGAAAAATTCCTCCTTCATTTCGATCCGCACTCTCAAACCCTAATTTGATTCACCGTTCTTCTTCATTGATTCCTTCTTCTCCTAAACCCCATCATTTTCCCAATAAAACCCGAAAACCCCATCAAAAACAACAAAAACAACAATCTCAATCTCCAAAACCCGTTTCTGTATTCAAATCCCCAAATCTCCAAGATGCCAAAAGCATCTTCAATTCCTTCGTTAACAGTTCCAATGCTCCGATTGATTCCCGTTTCCATAACTCCCTTCTTCAATCCTATGCTTCTATTTCCACCATTAACGATTCCATTGCTTTTCTTCGTCATATGACAAAGACCCATCCTTCATTCTCACCTGATAAATCTACTTATCATATCTTACTCACCCATTGCTGCAAATCAACTGATTCCAAGGATTCTACACTTTCCCTGATTCATCAAACCCTAAATTTGATGGTTTCTGATGGGGTCAGTCCTGATAAAGGTACTGTTGATTTAGCTGTTAGGTCACTTTGTACTGCGGATCGTGTTGACGATGCTGTTGAATTGATCAAAGAGCTGTCTTCCAAGCATTGTAGTCCTGATATTTACACTTACAATTTTCTAGTTAAGAATCTATGTAAGTGTCGTACTTTGAGTTTGGTTTATGCTTTTATTGATGAAATGCGTACCGAGTTTGATGTCAAGCCTAATCTTGTTACTTATACTATTTTGATTGATAATGTTTGTAACACTAAGAATTTGCGTGAGGCAACGAGGTTGGTGGATATTCTCGAAGAGGAAGGTTTTAAGCCAGATTGTTTTCTTTATAATACCATTATGAAAGGTTATTGTATGCTGAGTAGAGGGAGTGAAGCCATTGAGGTTTATAATCGAATGAAGGAGAAGGGTGTGGAGCCTGATCTTATTACTTATAATACTTTGATTTTTGGGTTATCGAAATCTGGTCGGGTTTCAGAAGCTAAGAAGTTATTGCGTGTTATGGCGGAAAAGGGTCATTTCCCTGATGAGGTAACTTATACCTCTCTGATGAATGGGATGTGCAGGAAAGGGGAGACCTTGGCTGCATTGGCATTGTTGGAAGAGATGGAAATGAAGGGCTGCAGTCCGAATACGTGCACGTATAACACGCTGCTTCATGGGTTGTGTAAGTCTAGGATGTTTGATAAGGCCTTGGAATTGTATGGTGCGATGAAATCAGATGGTCTTAAGCTTGATATGGCTTCTTATGCTACGTTTGTCAGGGCACTGTGTAGTGTTGGTAGAATTGCGGATGCTTATGAAGTGTTTGATTATGCAGTCGAAAGCAAGAGTTTGACAGATGTCGCTGCTTACTCTACATTGGAAAGCACACTTAAATGGTTCAAGAAAGCAAAAGAAGAAGGCCTTAAATTTTAATTGGTAAGCATGGTTTCTATTTCGCCCAAGGGTTTTGTCTTATTTGTATGTTGAGGTTTTGTTGTGTAGTTGCCACCTTACTGCTTTCAGCACCGTTGAAACACATTATTATTATATCCTCAAATTTATAACCTACCTCAACGTGCAATATTTTGGAATGATAAATTATGCTTTTAAGTTGGTTCTTCTTGTCCTCTAAAAAAAAAGGTTGGCTCTTCTTTTGAAATACTTAATTTAAGAACAGTTATTATATCCTGAGATTTTCCTACAGTTTCACTGTGTTTAACTTTGTAAGATATCATAAGACTCGTAATACCTGTGGCTGTACTTACAATTAGATTATCTTATTGATTTAATACAGTTTGTTTTGGGTTTAACTCAGGAACTGTATGAACTCTTTATCGTCGTATAATGTTCAAGTTAATACTAGATTCAACCATTTCTTAGGTTGTTCTACACCCTTGTAGTTTGTTTTGTTTCAGAGCAATAGATGATATCGGATACCCTTCCTCTTCCTACCCCCCTCTTTTCCCTTTAATATATTTTCTATCTCTCTATAAACAATGTTAGGGAGCTACTAGAAATGACGTTGAAGCTTCGTTTTGTGTTCATTTGGAATACCTCCCCGGATCTTTAGAACTGCTGGATCAGCTGGGATTAACAGAGTTTGCCTTGTCTTTGTTAATGATTACAAAGATACAATCTAAGTCAATGATCAAACATATTGTCTTGGTCTTTCTTGCTGCAATGCTGACTAAGCTTTTGGGTGAAATGACTGACATTATTTTAGAGCTTAGTTGACCCAATTGGCAGTTTTTTATTTTCCGGGCGTTTCCTTAAGAAGGAAGAAGGATATAGTTCTTTTATTGCTGTCACCATTCTAAGTGAAACTTTAGGTATAAAGTTTCCTTGCTTTTGATTCTAGAACCCCGTTTGTTACCCCTTGCTTCATGGTTTAATATTTTTCTTCTTTCACTTAATTGGTTTTCTTTTAACATGCGTATTTTAGTTCCCTATTAGCAATCATAAAAGTTAAATACACATGTATGGTGCAGGTGGTTTGTGTTAATGCTGCTGGCTAGGATGTAAAAGTTAGTTTCAAAGGTTACAGGCCTAACTCAATACGGTGCATTCCAAAGCCACTAATACAATTTTATTAGGTACTTGATTACTAGTATACTTTTCCCAATTTTTCAATAATATTTGTTCCAGCAAAGCCCATAAGCAGCATTTTAATTTACCAATATTCATTTCAATGTCATAAGCTGTACTTGTACCATTGTAGTTCACTTTGTATGGGGTATGCATATTCAAATGAAATTACGAATTACGAATAATTTTTCAATCATAAAGAAGGAATGATTGAGATATTAGGAGAAGAAGTGAGGATACTGGCTCTTTGTGCTTGTGTTTTTCATTTTTTGGTGCATGACGGGGAGGGAGGGGGAGGGAGGCTATGGTATCCCTAATTAGTAGCTCGTTCTCGCAATTTTTGTTTATACTCTAAGTATTTCTAACCAGTTATACTATGTGTTTAAGAGTAATCCCCTCTATGTAAAGTACTATTTTATCATTCTGGCAATTTGTTTATCTCTTGATTTTAATTTCCTTCAGCATGGGTTCGACCTTTCGTTTTCTTCTTTTCTTTGTATTTTATTTTCTCCCATCCTATGGCTATTAGGATTGGACATTTCTACACAAACAATCTGTAACAAAAAAAAAAAACAACAATTTGAAACAATTAGGAACTGGAACCAGCCTGCAAGCGAAAATAATTCAGAAAAACTTTGTCTCTGCATGTATCCTTTTGATGAGGATGACATACTGTTTGGTAGTTTGCAACAGTGACTTTTATAAATATGTTAAGTTCCTCTTTGGCCGCCCGGGATATGATCATTCTAGAATGCCCTTTGAAGGAAAAAAAAGTGTTTTTTACTTTTAAAATGTAGTATTCTTTATTCCAGATACTGTTGATTTTGGCTAGCTGGGAAAAGGTGACAAAAATAGCAAGGATGAATTTAAGAAAGTAATCATCGAATTTGGGGAAGCTCAACTAGTGAGTTTGTGAGGACGAAAACAGGTTTGAATCTCAATGTTGTGTCTTTCTCTACCATGATTTTGGGTTCTGTAAAAAGGTTTACTTACTGAGGGAGAAGGTAGAGCTTATCTGTTACAGGGGCTATACTGAGGTTAAGGGGTGGAGGGGGAGGGAAACGGTAGAGAAAAGGGATAAAAGAGGGAGCAAATTTGGTGTGAAGGATCTACTCTAGTATTTGGTGGACCTATAATCTAATGATGAAAAAAGGTTGTGCACATTGATTTGTGTAAAATTTTGATCTGGAAAAAGCTAGCCTACATTTGTAATTTACCTATCTCAACTGTAGCTTTCAAGCATCATAAAATTCAATCCGGAAACCAGCATGTAAAAAAAAAAAACTAATGAAAAATAAAGAAACTTTGAAAAAATAGATAAGGTTAGGGAGATTTGGATATAACATGATTTGTTAAACTTGTGGTTTGTTTATGCTATCTTTTGGTTGAAGTATATCCTAGAAAGAAGGATTGGATTTAAGGTCATCCGATGCCTCCAAACATCATCAGCCATACCCACAATATCGCAAAACATGAATAGAATTTCAGATGTTGAGTTGTAGATAACATGTTAATCGATGATTATCTATGGTATGAATACCAGTATATACATATACCCTATAGTAAATAAGTTGATTGAAATGGATAGATCATTTTTAGTGAAAATCAACAAAATTCAGGAGTCTTCTTTTTAAATCAATGGATATTCATGTTAACATCAAAGAAGGAAACGGTGCAACCATTCTTTATACATCAATTCACTCCCCCACACAATAGTCCATTTTTCCAATTTCTACCTAATCTTAATAATGAAAATGCACTGTCTCTGAATCCTTAACAGATAGATATTAGGGGAGTACGGCAAACGAAATAATATGAAGGGAAAAAAATATCCCCAAACGAGTAGGTGAAAAATTTACTTGAAAAAGATAGTTGTTCTAATTAAAAAGTAAAATCAAAAGGATGTGAGTGAACCAACACAACAACATTCCTTCTCCCACTTTAGGGTTGCCTAGAAAGAATGGAAGAAGAAAAAACAAAAAAGTAGTCATAAATACAATTACAAATACAAGTTTAGCAATGCAGCAAATGGATACATTGAAATTGAGTGTCTGTTTTAAATAGAACAATGCAGTGTTAAGAAAGTAAGGAATTGAGCGTTTTTCAAAATATATTCTTCATGCTTCAGAATTTCACTTCAAAGCCTTCAACACAAAGAAGAATGGGGATCAATTCAACATATAATTATTGAAATTGGCAGGGGAATGTGCTTAAAAAAGCACATGATTCAATGGAGAGACTTGAGCAACAATTAAGAGAAATACAACGTATAGGCTCTGCAATAAGTTATACAATTTCTTGAAACGGAAGAAAATAACTTCTGATCCCTTTTTGCATCCTTCCTCGGACTGGTTTCAAAAAATGAAATGCATTAAAATTTACACGATATCTATGGCATTTTTTGTTTGAAATAAACTAAAGAATTTGAAATACATGATTAAAGTACATGATTGTTTTTATTAATAGAAGATGTGACACTGACATGATAAATAAACTATACTTAGAAACTAAAAACGTCTCTTTCAAGTGTTATATGTTGAATATGAATATTGTGCAACTCCACGTGTTCCAACAAGCATCCTAACGAAGCAAGTAAAATATTCGAAAGGCTTATATAAGTTCAAACATGACCCTACCTAGACCAACACTGTTTTCCAACTCCATTCAGTAGCTCATCAAATGTTTCAATTAAATTAGAATGTTTTTTTTTGTGGTTTAATAAGAAAGGGTTTGAAACCAAAATAAAAAGGAGTTTGTACGCAAACAATTATATTAGGTCTCACACAACCAAATCCTAGGTTTATGTATCTCTGTTTGATTTGATGATGGCGACTTGTCGTGTTTTGTCGTTGAAATCAGCATCTCTGAGAGTCAGACCCACCACCACCATCAACCATTCTCCTTCTCCTCGTCTCCGTCAATTCTCATCCTTTATCATCAGGTTACTTACTTTTCATTCATACCCATTAATTTATTTCTATCAAATATTTGATTCTGATATGTGAATTTGATGATATATTTAACAGAACCAATGTACACCAGCAGCTGGGAAGTGTGCAATCACTTTTGCCTCTGCATAGTACAGTGGCTTCTTGTACAATGTTTTCATTTCTTACCATTGCTTCAAGGAATTCTAAACATGTTTCATTCATTTCCCTTTCTTGCAACCATCCTGGACCCTAACATCAATCAATTTATTGTGACTGATTTGTTGTCTCTTCTTCTTTCCTTGTAAAATCACATCTTCATATGATTCCAAGACAAAAAATAACTGTGATCTTGAAGTTTGTGTATTAGTATGAGTTTAGACTCAAATCAATTTATTTACTTAATAAACCATATGCTGAATTAGTTCATTGTGAGTTGTTGTCTCTTCTTCTTTCCTTGTTACATGTTCATGTGATTCGAGGGAACAGTTGTGAAATTTTGTGTATTAGTATGAGTTTAGACTCGAATCAATTTATTTACTTAATAAACCATGTGTTGAATTAGTTCATTGGACATCTTGTTTTTCAATCTTTCATCATATGTTTTCCTCTTAATCTTTTTCTTGTCTTCATTATTCATTCAACATGACAATGTTCGTCTTATGCTTCATCGCACCTCAAATATAGAGCGTAGGAATGTTTGAATGTCCGATGATTGGCTATTCGTTCATAGAAAACCCCCTTCTAAACGATAGTCGATTTAAAAAATTACTCGTTTTAAGTACACATACCCCTAATGAGGTGATTCGCTTTAGAAGATCTTAGTTAGTGATTATCAGGTTATCAAATAAGTCAACCCAAAATTGGCAAACATGTAACGGTCTTCTAGACTATCAAATATGACCAAGTGGCTGCTGGTTTGCTAGTTGGTACCCTGCCCCTCCTAATAAACTCTGAATATTATCATATGCTCCATTTTTATTTTCTTTATGGGATGAACACATAAGACCTCAAGTGATTCCTTCAGTTACCTCCCTCCTACTAACTGTCACTCCTGTAACAATTGCCTTAAAAAAGGCACTAATCCGAAGAGGAATGTTTGGTTATGTCCCCATTGAAAAAGTTTAGCACCTTTCTAAGATAATTTGCTACTTAAAAATCACTCAAAGCATTAACAAGAATCAATGTTGCCACTTTTAAGGTCTTTAAGCAGAATTTTATAGTCCTATATGTCTTTATGTATGAGATAGTGATCTAATCGGCATTGATTCGGTATCAAATGTAAGTTAAGTTTTGAAGCATCAATATTCATTTTCCTTGCTTTCTTATCGGACAAATACTAATTGGTTCACATACTCAGTTGTAAGGATGGGTAATATCATGAGATCGATACTCAGGTGGAGCAACAACAATCTGGCATTGGTTGTTGCTAGAGTTTTGAACGATTTTAAAGAAACTGTTAACTGTAGACTAATATAAGACACTTCCACACTTAAAGTCATCCTTTTAAACATAGTTCATATGACACATAGAAGAGTAAATAAATATTGTTGATTCATGATAAATAAGTAAATCAAATTTGGTGAATCTCCTTCGCAGAAATATATATAACAATGACAGCCTACTGTTCTTCAACATGAAAAAAGAGTGTAAAGATTATTGAGGGAATAGGGGCTTGGGGTATTTCTTAGAAACAAGCAGCCTATGCAACCATATATGTGGAGGAATACTCCTCTAACAAGAATACTCGGTGGTTGGTTGTTGTGGTAATGAACTAATGATCACAGACATGGCTGTCTCATTGTGGTGGAATAATTTTATTATGTTAGTAAACCAAATGATATTATAAGAACAAAGAAGAAATTTATGTATGATGCCGTTTCATTTGCTTGACTGCCAAATGAAGGTGAAATGGAGTACTCCTCGCCCTCATCTTGCAGCAGATTAAATCACTAATCTGAAATTCAAATTTAACTAATTAGTTTGTGCTTTCATGGTCACTAATTAAGTACTCTTCATTGCTTTATAGTAACTTGTGCTTTTAAAACGTTGCAAAGAACCTGTCTTGTGGATGATAAATATGTGTCAGCCATGCTATGCAGAATAGTTACTTGTGCTTTTCAAACATTGCAGAAAGCACTGCTCAGATGAGTTCTAATAAAACGTTATCTGCACTATTTCCTCACTTTTTGTTTCTACTATCTATACCTTTTTAAAGACGGTTTCACATTCGATGTGTGGCAAGTTGTTTGAATGAAACATATAGCTTCAAAGGATATGTTATGAAAGATGGTTTAACATTAGACGCGTCTGAAAGGATGCCAAAACATCATTTGCTTGGGATAAGATTAGTGTTTTTTACCTTAGATTGCAAATCACGACATCTTCTATGCCCTTGTGTTCCACTTACAGCTGTTAATGGAGTTAGTTTGGAAAATGATATTCCTAGCTTCTTTTGTTTAGAGGAATCACATTCTTAGCTTTGTTAGCTGGCCTAATCCTCCTGCTAATTGGTGGCATTAAATTGTGATGGATCTGTCTGTATGGAGGTGTTATGCAAGATCATACATTAAATTTCATCCGAGTTTTCCCAACAATTAGGCATTTGTATAAGTTGGGATGGTTGAGCTATGGGCAATTTTTCATGGTTTGGAAGTAGCTTGGAGTAGAAGTTAAGTTATATAAGCATTGTGGTCTAATCTGATTGTTATTGGATTAATTCAGCATAGTTGCGATAAACTTTATCCTAGTCACACTTTAGTTAAAGGTCTTTTTAGCAACACATTTGTTAAAGCAAGTCATGATATTTTTGCGAATCACAATATCATTTCAATGGGAATGATTGTTTGAATTGGCATTGTCTTAGCCATATCTGTTTCGTCCATTCAGGCGTGATGCAGCTTCTGGCCGAGGAGGTCATTCACAAACCCAGTAGACATGTAATTTGATCTCCTCATTTAGATAATAATGTTAGTCAACGTTGATGGTAAAGAGTACTGGAGATTGGTGGTTACGATTTCTCTGGTTTATGTGGCCTTTTTTGTTTTTGAACGGTAAAATTTATTAAAAACCATATCTCTGCTCAAGACGAACTGAGATTGGTAAATCAGAGAGTACAAAATAAAGGCGCCATATATAGACGGAACACTCAAAGAAAACACCATTAAAAATACCAATACGCACATCACTTAACCAAACCCTACCTTCAACACTCATGAGAACAACAACCATCAAAACCAACTTTACCACCTATGAAAACAAACTCCATAACCACTCACTACTACTCACCCAAAAAAAACACCGCTTTAAATCAAACACCCTTTCTCATCACCATATCTGAGCCACACCCGAGAATGTCCTATTCCAACGCTCATTCGGCTTTCACACTCATGGTTTACGTAGCATTACTGCTTGTTTGGCAGCAGAGTTATACATCATTCTTGAATATTGATACATCAATAAGACTACGGCCAGAATAATACTCTCTTTTTTTACAATAGAATAATGCTCTCTGTAGTCTTTATTTTTATTATGAAAAGATTTTCAAAAAATAAGTTAAACTTATTTATAAGAAAATGACATAACTTATAAGGTGTAGTTATTATTTAAAAGACTTTTCTATATCTAATTTAATTTTGTTTTTTTAATATTAATGTTTCACAATTTTTTATAAAGGTGTGTTCGTAAAAATATTCAAAAAGTTACAATAATTAATGGTTGTATTGATTTTGATTTTGATGTTTTTATTTTTTTTCTTATAATAAGGATCGAAGAGAGTATTTCATTTATTTATCACGTGAGTCAGAATAATATATCTAGCATGATTTTCTTTTTTTGAAACATAGCATGATATTATATTTATTAATTTGACTTTTGACAAAAAAATATATTTCAAGTTAATTATGTATCATTTATTTTTCTCACTCTTGACCATAAATATACTGCAAGTTAATCGATTATCACTCTTTCTTTTAACACATCAAAATATATTATTTAAATTACAACAATGTGGCATATGTCAAATAATGTTAACCATTTATCTTTGAGTGTAATTCCACTACTATTTTCGGAGGATACAAATCATTCATGCATTTAAATAAAATAAAATAAAACACAGGACTATTTCACGCTAATCCATATTTTTGAATATAAATTTATTCAATTATATCTAATTCAATGATCACAAATAACATAACTTTTGAAGAGTTATAAAACATTTCTCATCTATGAGTTATACATGAGATAAATTTTATTACGATGACATACAACTACTTTTCTTAAAATTAAACATTTTCAAGATTGCTTGTTTTGTAAAAAAAATAGTGTCACTGCATTTTGTTTATCTTAACGTCATATTGCAGTTTTTTTTTCATTTGTTATTAGGTATCAATTATTATATCATTTGAAAGTATAACTATAAAAAATACCACATAAACATTAGTCACTAATCAATAAATTATCAAATAATATTATTATACAATTCTTATAAGGGATAACAACCGATCAATAACTATATTTTTCTCACTCTTGACCATAATTATCACTCTTACTTATGACACATCAAAATATATTATCCAAATTACAACAATGTAACAAATTACAACAATGTGTCATATATCCAATAATGTTAATCGTTTACCTTCGAGTGCAATTCCACTACTATTTTCGGAGGAAACAAATCATTCATGCATTTAAATAAAAAATAAAAAAATCATGGGACAATTTCACGCTGATACATATTTTTCAATATAAATGTATTCAATTATATATAAATCAATTATCACAAATAACATAACTTTGGAAGAGTTATTAAACATTTCGCATCTATGAATTATACATGAGATTAATTTTATTACGAGACATACAACTACTTTCAAAAAATTAAACATTTTCAAGATTGCTTCTTTTGTCAAAAAAATAGTTTGTCTTTGCATTTTGTTTATCTTAACGTCATATTATAGTTTTTTTCATTTGTTATCAAGTATTAATTATTATATCATTTGAAAGTATAACTATAAAAAATATCACATAAATGTTAGTCACTAATTAATAAATTATCAAATAATATTATTATACAATTCATATAAGGGATAGCGACCGATCAATAATTATATTTTTCTTACTCTTGACCATCAATATATTTCAAGTTAATCAATTATCACTCTTACTTATGACACATCAAAATATATTATCCAAATAACATCAATGTAACAAATTACAACAATGTGACATATGTCTAATAATGTTAACCATTTATCTTTGAGTGCAATTCCACAGCTATTTTATAAGGAAACAACTCATTCATGCATTTAAATAAAAAATACAAAAATCACTGAACAATTTCACGCGGATACATATTTTTGAATATAAATTTATTCAATTATATCTAAATCATTGATCACAAATAACATAACTTTGGAAGAGTTATAAAACATTTCTCATCTATGTGTTATACATGAGATTAATTTTATAACGAGACATACAACTACTTTTCAGAAAATCAAGATTGCTTCTTTTGTAAAAAATAGTTTGCCTCTGCATTTTGTTTATTCTAACGTCATATTATTTATTTTTTCATTTGTTATTTGAGTATTAATTATTATATCATTTGAAAGTATGACTATAAAAAATACCACATAAATGTTAGTCACTAATCAATAAATTATCAAATAATATTATTATACAGTTAATAATAGTATTTTTAATACTTTATTTTCAATTAATTTCGTTACACTCATTTCAATCATTCTATTGGTAGGTTTTTATATTATAGTTATTTTAAATAAAAAATTAAATTACTAATAGTATTTTATTTGAATCGGTGCAGACAAAGTCATGCATTGTGGTGGCAAGGGTTTTGAGATGATTGCAATTTCCTGGACAATGATGGTTTGTGTAACATTTGAAATTCAGCTGCAAGTGATTGAGTAAGTCAATATGGCGTAATGTTTCTTTTATTACTTTCAGTATTTATGTTGTTTTTAAGAAAATATTATTTAAGTATGTTATTGTTTTTAATGAACATAATGTTGGTTTCCCCCTCTCCTCTCATCGAAGTTCAAAATGGAGATCTTTCGAAGTACTTTTGTATTCATATTGTTGTAATTTTGCTAAGAAAACACGAGTTCAAGAAAAGGTTTAACAATCATATTGTTTGGACACGACATTTATTAATTATTTTCTATTAGTAATTTGTCGAACTTGAACCAAACTCATAAAAACCGTAATTTCTATGATTTTATGAAAACAACATGACAAAAGGCAAACATGGACTCATATTTTTATGCAGTTTCCGTGTTTTTTTTTACGGATAGAAGTGACTTAGCATCAAAACTTCAAGTGTTTTCAAAAATAAAGAAATGTCATTAAAGATTTGTTAGTGAATACTTTTTTTATAAAGAACATGATGACTAGATAGTTTCGTTAATCTGAAATATGACATACTGTGGATATCAATAAATCCTTTTAAATAAGAAGACTCCTCCAGGGTGTTACGTTTAATAATGGTAAGTTTGTGCTCCAAGGTGATATTCCGAGCAGATTTGCTCAAGCTGCCGATTTAGAGTATAGGTCTATCGTGATAAGAAAGGAGTTTGATTTTGATAGTATGGTAGATGACTTGGTGTTTTAGGGAGAAATTAGATATATGATGTTTCAATTATTTGTTACGGAATATCTCTTTAGGTAAAATATATTTGCGTTTACTTTTTTATTTTCTTTGTGAAAAATATAGATGATTTATTTGATCTGGGTTTTTTATTGATTTTTTGTATCCTATAGACTGTGCGAGCTACATTTCGTTAGTTGTAATAAGCCTGAGATATCATTTAGAAAGAAAAAAAGCTCAAAGTTAAAGGTAGTGGCAAAAACAAATGAATGAAAACATGAAGAAGTTCATTCATAATAAAAATAAAAATGGGTTTTAAAACTAATCGTTAAGATTTTCATTGTGTTTTTTTTTTAGTATTGCAGATATTGTATACATTGATTACAGAACAAATCATGGATTTTTCATTACAACTACTTTACACACTTCAGTGACTTTTTTTTATTTGCATTATTATCAATTGTATGTGTAAGTTTTATTTGTTTAAAAAAACGATCATAAACAATATTATGTGATGTGTGTGTTCAACATTGTGTTGGTTTGTTGAACAAATATTTTAATATTTCCAATTCTCTTTTCTACGTTTGGTTGTAGGCTATAGATGACTTTTTATGGTAATTTTAAACATTCACCTAAACTATAGTAACATTATGATAGATATGACGACAGACACGTGTATGTAATTAACTCATTATTGCTTTCCTATGATTTATTTTTGTTGTGTTTCAATAATACTTAATAAAAACTTAAACTCATTATTTGTACACGATATATATTTATTATTTATACATTTATAATAAAAAATACAAATATTTGTCAACAATATATTAAAAACACAAGGGTCATTAACACCATTTAAAAAAATTATTGCATCAAATCATTAAATATATTATAAAAAAGAAGAGTTTCATCCATCTATGAAGTAGTTAAAAGTTAACCGATTTTACATGATTTTAACTGATCTTATACGAGTTAACTCACAGTAAAATCGTTTTGAATTTAGATATCACCCAAATTCAATATATATTTGCATAATAGGAGTATTGATCTTGTACATTGTACTTATTATCTATGACCTCATAAAATGTGAAATGTTGTTAAAGAGAATAACAATATATATTTGCATTCTAAGAGGATATTGTGCATATTCCAACAAAATTGACTTAAGCATCCAATTATGATGCTTATTGAGATTAAACGAATTTTAATATATATCTCAGTACAATAGAATGAGACAAAAGTTTAAAGTCTCTTAAGCTATGCCATATTTTATAGTGTGCACAAGAGTATATGACAATGACGAGAATCTTAAATTGTATGTATATAATATTGTGTACACATTTCTCTTGATCTCATATATATATATATAAACAAGAGTGAGATTTCTCATTTGAGCTCATAGTATATAGTGTTGTGTACACACTCCAACTGATACCACATATATATAAACAAGAGTAAGTGAGATTCTTCTCATTAGTGATCACTAATATATAGAAATATTATAGTATTGTAATATTCAACAGTGGAATACTTAATTGGTAGTGCAAGATTATCAACATAAGTGGTTATGTAATTTTAACTAGTAGAGTTTCAAGAACTCAACCACATATTTTGCATACGAGTATAGCAGAATTATTAACACAAGTGGTAATTCTTTGATAGTATGAAACTCCATGAATATATATTTTATCAATGACAAATATTATCAAGAATTGAGTTTCGTAGTTAATCACATATTCTGCATTTAGAATTAAAGAGAATGTAAATTTTCATTTAATAATTTTATAACACAATATCTCCTCTTCACAATTAATATTTCAAAGAATTTTATAACCTTTATATGATAGAGTATGACGATTATATAAAAGGTTTATCACCATATGAGTGAGATAAGCCTCTACTATTATAAAATAGGATATGAAACATTATTCATAATTTTAGTAACTCACTAAAAACTCAAATGCTACAATTATAATTACACACATTTGAGAAAAGATTAGATTACACGCGGCGGAAATACATGAGACTTATACTTTATTATTATTATTATTGAGGATATAAGAGAAAATAGTCATAAACTTCCATCAGTATTAAAGAATAGTAATACTATAAAATATGTCAAAATGGAGTAAAATGGTAAAATAAAATATCTCAAATATACCTTTTTTAATTATTTAGAATAATGTATAAATAAAAAAATTTCTCAATGCAGTTGTTAAGAATTTTGGATTTTGACATATTGCTTTTACAAAATAAGTTTACAATAACATAAAAGGATACGGAAGTGTATAATAATTTACGAGAAAAGAATATAATTAATATCCTCAATATAAGTCTCTACAATAATTTTATATCTAGAGATATGAAACAAATAAATATATTTGTTTATGAGATATAGTTAATTGACATGTAGAGTTTTCCCCGCTTGTTGAAGAATGATAGTTAAACTATTAAGATATTTTCCCCACTTGATAGAGAACAAATAATGAGAGTTGAATTAAAAGTTTGAAAGATATTTTTTTAAAAATGTTCAATTATTTCTCTATCACATATTAATCATGTAAAGTAACGTCACACCGATAGGGTATGTCCGTCACTCACATAACAAAGGGATAGTAGCAATCCAAAATATTTATATACATAAAAAATAACATTTAAGTAGAAATTTAATTCAATCAGACTAATATTGGATTGCAAAATTTACATAGTTTTTTACATGTCTTTTAATATAGTAAATTGCTTGTTGTAATACAGATTGAAGACCTTAAGGATAATAAGTAAGAACTATATCTTCACAATGTACAATTCTTATGTCTCAGCAAACTTTAAATATTGATAGGGTACTATACATTTGACATAAATATAAAAAAAAAATTGAAGTACATTGAGAAAAACAAAATTATATTAATAACAACACACTGATAAGGATATGATTGTTACTAATATAATCCTAATCTATTTAACAAAATTTGCATAATTGTATCTACGGTAGGTGAGATTACAACTATACAAATCAATAATGTTTATGCTTAAAAGAATATGATAAAATAATATCATGCATAAAATAATTAGTACATCATAAATATGACTTTAGAATTTTTTTTATATAAAATAGTATAATAACAAGAGTTATTTTTTGAGCAAATATAACAAGAGTTATTATTTAGAATGCAAGTGCGTAAAATAGTTTTCTATTTTATCTAGAGTAGAACTCTTAGAATGAAATTTTAAATACTCCCACAATAAATTAGAAAGAATATAACTACAAAATGAAGTATTATTGTAAGAACGCAGTAATATACGATAATTTAGTAGAGGATAAAATAATTAAATCACGACTTACCTCACAAAGTGTGACATTCATCTTTATACTTAGAGTCAATGACTTTTGATGACATAACAATAATATCTTATAATATAAATATAGTCATCTTAAAATATTCATCAATAGAGAATAAGCAATAATGAATAAACATGTGTGAGACTTTAATTATAAATCATTATGATTTATATAAGTGTTCAATTGTAAGGATAATTTAAAATTTTCGGAATTCTTAATACGTTGTTTTGAAAGTATTTGAAGTTGAAGTAAATGTCACTAGAAGGGGGGGTTGAATAGTGACCCTTTAAAAATTTCTCTATTTGGACTCTCAAAAGTTTACTTGGATTAAGACGATTAGTAATGAATATGCAATACTAAAGT
>Ga0228711_1005885_pt1 | contig 18499 bp, 15 predicted proteins | sample MedpolnodulmetaG_2_FD_177996 | JGI IMG/M metagenome (GOLD analysis project Ga0228711, IMG submission 177996) | Root nodule microbial communities from Medicago polymorpha collected in Santa Monica, California, United States - brown nodules | ecosystem: Host-associated > Plants > Roots > Nodule...
ATAAAAGCAAAAGAAGAAAAATGACTAATTAAAAATAAAAATTAAAACTAAAATTAAAATTTAAAAATAAAAGAGAATTAATAAAAGATGGAATTTTAAAAGATAAAAGTAAATTAAAAAAGATAAAGAGAGAAGAGGGTCTGAATCGAGACAAAAAAGAGGTATTTTAAAATACCTCTCTGCCGAATTTTTCACTGAAATGTCAGAGACTATGCAGGATCAAACAATGTATGAATGTAAGACCTTAGGTCAAAAATTGGGGTATGACAACAGTAATAGTATTTCAGGTTTGAATGAATATTATTGATAAGTGTTGACCACATATATACAATACAATGATCCTATACTTAAGGAAGGAATGATCAATTCCTTAATGACTATCAATTGGAATAATGGTCGTGACTCATATACAATTGACCTCTGCTAGTGTTGACTATTGGCAATGATGGCTAAGATTACATTGCTATCTAAATAATAAATACAATGAGATATACAAAATAATTATCCTCTAATATGCCCCCTCAAGATAAAGTTACCATTAGTAACTTTTATCTTGGATGAAATATCGTTGAATTTGGTAGCTGCAAGGGGTTTGGTGAGAATGTCAGCAAGTTGATCTTTGGTTGAAACATGAGAGACATTTAGATTATTTGCTTGTACTTGCTCACGCACAAAATGGTAGTCCATTGATATGCGTTTCATCTGAGAGTGAAGGACAGGGTTTGCACATAGATAAGTAGCTCCAATGTTATCACAAAGAATTTTTGGTGGATTGATCATGGGAACCCGAAGTTCACTAAGAAGACTGCGAAGCCACATGATTTCAAAGGCTGCAGTAGCAACAACACGGTATTCGGCTTCTGTGGATGAACGAGCCCGTACGTTGTTTTTTGGAAAGCCAAGAGATGGGATTTGAATCTAGGAATATGATATAGGCTGAAGTGGAGGTACGATCATCAGTGTTCCCGCCCAAATCAACATTTGAATAGGCAATGAGATTGTGTGTGGTTGTGGGATGTAGAAGAATGCCATGATTGATTGTGGTTTTGAGATATCATAGGATTCTTTTGAGATGTTGGAGATGAAGGGTGGTGGGTTTGTGCATGAATTGTGCAAGTTTGTTTATCGAGAAGGATATGTCAGGCCTGGTGAGATTGAGATATTGAAGAGCTCCAAGAATACTTCTATATTCGGTGGCATCAGTTGATGGAGTTCCATCATGAAGTTGAAGTGTGGCTGTTGCCGAAAGTGGTGTAAGTGAAGGCTTGGCACCCTCCATATCAAACCGTTGAAGGATGTCTCTAATATGTTTATGTTGAGAAAGAAGTATGCCTGAAGTGGTGGGAATGATTTCTATACCAAGAAAATAGTGGGGAGCTCCCATATTCTTCAATGAGAATTTTTGAGATAGGCTGGAGATGAATTCTTGCATGAAGTGGTTGTTGTTTCCTGTCAGAAGTAAGTCATCAACATATACAAGGAAATAAGAGAGAATACCTCTAGTGGCATAAATAAAGAGAGATGGATCAGTCTTGCTACATGAAAACCCGTATGACACTGTGAAGTTCTTCAAAGCATCATGCCATGCCCGGGGGGCTTGACGAAGGCCATAGATGGCTTTGTGTAGTTTGCATACATAGTGTGGGTGTTGAGAATCCTTGAGTCCAGGTGGTTGACTCATGTAAACTTGTTCTCAGAGAGATCCTTGAAGGAAAACATTGTTAACATCAAGTTGGTGCATTTGCCATTTGTGTCCTAAAGCAAGAGTAAGGATGATTTTGATTGTTTGAGGCCTAACCACCGGAGCAAAAGTTTCATGAAAGTCTACTCCATGACATTGAGTAAAGCCTTTTGCAACAAGGCGAGCTTTATAGCGAGCAAGAGAGCTGTCGACATGTCTTTTGATGCGAAACAACCATTTGCATCCCACAATGTTGGTGTCTTTTGGAGGTGGGACAAGGGACCATGTTCCATTTCTTAGTAAAGCTTCAAACTCTTCATAGATGGCTTTCCTCAAATGTTTATGTTTCATGGCTTCTTTGACATTGGAGGGTTCAACATTTTTTGCCAAGGGGTACTTAGTAACTTGAAAAAGTTTTTTTGGTTTGAAAATGTTGTTTTGTGATCGAGTAACATGCCAACTTGTAGGTAACAGAACTGCATGGTGATTAGTTTGCAAAGGTATTTGAACATGAGGTGAAATATTTTGATCATTACCTGATAAAGAACTCAAAGTGGAGGGACCCTCTTCATTGATCACCTGACAAGGGATTGGTTGATCGATTATGGTTGGCAAGTGCTCAATAAGAGTAGGTGTCGATGGGTGTTGAGTGGTTGATTTTGATTCAGTATAGTGGGAGGTTTCATGTTGTAGAGTGTTTGTTGGATGGTCTTGGGTTGGTATAGGAATGAACGTGTGCAGAGGTTGTTGTGGAATGTTAGGTAATTTTGGTGAGGAATTATTGGGTGGTTGGCATGTGTTGTAAAGGAAGATGTGGTCATAGAATTTTACATGTCTGGAGGTGTATATTTTATTTTTGTTGGGGTCTAGACAATGGTAAGCGTATTGTGTATCGGCATAGCCAATAAAGATACAAGGGTGAGATCGTGGTTGGAGTTTGTTTGAGGTGTACGGTCTTAGTCATGGGAAGCATAGGCATCCAAAGGAATGAAGGTGTAAGGGATTGGGTTCAGTTTTGTGAAGTAATTGGAATGGTGATTTCATTTGAAGGACCGGTGTTGGGAGTCTATTGATGAGGTAAACAGCTGTGCGAAATGCATGACTCCAAAAAGATAATGGTAGATTAGCGGTATGTAAGAGAGCCTTGTCGGTTTCGACAATGTGTCGATGCCGACGTTCAGCTATGGCATTGAGTTCAGGTGTATGTGGTGGGGTGGTGTAATGAGATATGCCATAAGTAGTAAGAAATGTCTTGAGTTTTATGAATTCACCTCCATTATCTGAGTGTAAACTTACAATGGGTAAATTAAAATATTTTTCAACAAGACTTTTGAAGGCTGGAAAAATAATAGACACATCAGATTTATTTTTCAATGGGTAAAGCCAAATGTATTTTGTGAAGTGATCTACAATAATCAAATAATAAACACATCCATTTATTGATTTTGTGGGGGAAGGTCCCCATACATCTGTATACAATAGTTCAAGAGGTTTTTTACTAGAGATACTAGATGTAGAAAACGGTAACTTATGACTCTTAACTATGTTACACGAGATGCATGGTTGTTGATCCTTCTGTTTTATTTGCTTGAAGAAAGGAAATCGAAGGAAATTGACTCAAATACGATCTGATGGGTGACGAAGGATATGATGCCATGGGAGGTTGGTGGAGGTGGCGTGTAGTGTTGTAGGGATGGTTGTTGGCTGTGGTAGGATGTAGAGACCTTGCTTATGGTGACCTTTGATTAGTGGGACCCTTGTCTTCAAATCCTTCACCAGAAAATAATCAGAAAAAAATTCCATAGAAATAGGGTTAGTTTGACAGAGAGATGAAATAGATAAAAGATTTTTGGAGATTTTGGGAACATGTAAAACATGTGGTAGTTGAAGTGAATGAGAGGAAGTGTTGATAGATGTTTTACCAGTATGTGTGATGGATAAGCCCGTTCCATCACCAACTAGTAACTCGTCTCTGCCATGATAAGGATGGTTCAAGTGAAGGTTATCCAAAGCATTGGTGATGTGGTGGGTTGCACCCGAATCCATGATCCAATCTTGAGAAGCTGCATGAGGCGTTGTACGAGTATGATGAGCCATGGGACCATTGGTGCGCTTTGGGTAACCATGTAATTTGTAGCAGACCTTTGCCGTGTGATTTGGTTTGTCACAATATTGACAGATCACTCGACGAGATTGACCAAAGGATGGGGATCCATCGTTGTTGGGAAATGAAGCATTGTGAGTGTTGTTACGTTTCAGTTGAGATGGTTTTCCTTTGAAAGTAGCATTGGCGGTGGCAATTGATGAAGACATAGTGCAACTTTTAAAATTTAAAATAAAAAAAAGTCAATAGCAACCGTTCAGGTTGCTTATATATTGAGGCGTCCGTGAATTTTCGTGAAATTAACTCCCGTATAGCACTTCTCAAATTTGATTTCCTATTCCTACGATATGTTTTAAGTTTGAATTTTATATATAAGCTTTTTTGTCAATTCATAAAATCAACCTACTTCTCTCTCCTATTTCTCTGATCTTTCTCTTATATAAAACAATACATCAAATTCTCTCTCTCCTATTTCTTTAATCTTTCTCTTTATCAAACAATACATAAAATTTACTCTATTTCTCACATCTCTCTCTCTTCTCTCACTCTGTCTCACTCTCTTCACAATTTCTCTTCCAAACCAAACACACCCTAAATGCCATCATGTAAGAGAGGTTAGTTTTGCCTTGTTTAGTTTCTAACTAAAAATCTATTTTCTCATTAAAAAGAAAAGTTGAAATTCCCTAATGACAAACGGAAGACTCCAACTGAGAAAGGATTCACACGCAACACTGTGCTGAAAAACTCATATCGAGAGGTCGAATCAGAATCCAGTAACGTGCAAGTATTGCTTCTTGTAACACAGTACACTTGAAAAGGAAAACGTAAGAAACAAAATAACAACAAACAACAAAGAGATTAAAAAAAAACTGAATAACTGATTCAATATAGAAAAAATAAAATTAAAAACTGTTTAACAATAGAATATAAAAATTCTAACACATCCTTCATTCCTTCATTCATTCACTAATAAATGAACATGTCACACTAATGGAGTGCTTTTTGTTCGTGGGTGACTGGGTTTAATGTGTACATATATGTAGCACCAAAACCTGGGCCACCCCATCCTTTCTTGGTTCAAAAAGGAAATTAGATGAAAGCGATTTCCCCCACTTCTTTAATTAAAATATATAAGAGACGTATAGAAAAAGAAAAAACCTTATAAAGTAACATAAACAATGTAGTACTGTAACAAAAAAATCTAATCAAAAGATTAGAATGAGTAGTTATAGTAAATTATAGTTAATAGACATTAAAACAAGATTGGATAGGATAGGATGCCAACTTCACCTATGCAAAAGGACAAAAGTGGTGGGCAAACTTCAAACCCCACATTCGCCAAACAAAAAGCACAAAGATTCCAATTCCACATTTCCCGTTTCACTTTCCTGTAACCTGTTCTCCTTTCTTTTTCACTTCTGTTCCACCACTACACTATACCCTATTCCTTCACCTTACATCATTATCACTATATTACCAAATGATAGCTAGGTTCCCTTAAAAAAAATATCTATGTTAATTGAGTTTGTAAGAAGTTGGTTCATGCATCATAACGACCGAGTTCAACTCTCATGTTTAGGGTTATGATGTTAATTAGTGATACACATTAAAGATATGTCTTAAGCATGTGAGATCAAATTTATATAAATTTTTGTTTAAAATAAACAAATTTGGTGAAGAGATGACGCCTCAATTTATAGTGGAGCGACTTTAGACTCAAATAACATTTACAATTACAATGATTTGAATGAAGATAGACTTTTATCTATTAGAGAAAAACTCATTTGATCAAACTCCAAATTATTATAGAACTCTACAAAGTCCGACTTGTTTAAATATGAGTTTAATTCCTATATAAAATAATTTTTTTTATCAGACTTTACTTGTGTCTCTACCTCTACCAAACTCCAATTTAGCATATAATTTTCTCAAAAGAGAATTGGAGGGTTGGAAAAAAAAACTCCCAACTATAATTTTTAATTTTTTTTGGGAATATTTAATACTAGTTTAATAGTTTGTTAATACCAAAAAATTTCACCTTAAAATTACCTTTTTGTTTTCCCTTTCTTTACACTCACACAAAATTTCATTTCATTTCCCTAATCTATATGCACTGCACACTCCACTGAACAAACAAACCTATTATTCCTTTCACCAAATCCTTCTCGCAAATTCCAATAATCTTTTACTACAAAAATTCCATTTCCTTTTTTCTCTCATGCTTTCATTGCATTTCCTCTTTAATTAGAATCATGTCGCCGGCGCCGGAATATTCCTTCGCCGTCGAATACGACGGTCCACCGTTATCTTACGATCTTCCCCGAGCTGTTCCCATCACCGTCGACAACATTCCGGTCGCCGCCGTCGTTTCTCAGGTTCCTCTCTCCGAAACTCTCTCTTTACCGGTTGTGCAACCTCTTTTACCACCGCACCATGCAAAGGAGCTTAGAACATTAAACTCCGGCGAATCTAGGGTTTCCAAAGAACTTGAATTAGCTTCGGATAGAACTGTTTCTCCAACTTCCGTCATCGCTTTCGATCACCGTGGTTCGCAGATTAACGTCTGTGAACTATCTGGTGAATTAAGTAGTTCTGGACCGTTTGATTTCTCGAACGGAATTGAAAATGAAATCTCCGGCGAGTTTTCCGATTTGGGTGATTCTTCGAGGTTGCTCGAAGAATCAACCTCCAGTGAGTTACCTAGCAGTAGAACTAGAAGCTCTAGTACTATGGAGTTGAATCAACAAGATTGGGGTTCAACTGAGTCAGTGTTGAGTTTAGAATATCCGTCTACGCGTGTTTCATCGTTGAAAGCGGAGGATTGTGATGGTAAACGTGTTCCGGCTGTTACTTTTGATGTGGAATCTGATGAGGATGGTGATGATGATTTGAATGAGGAGTTTGAAGTTGAGGAAACCATGACTAGACCGGTTAAAAGGGAGCCGTTGACGAAGGGAAAGAAAGGGTCGTGTTATCGATGTTTTAAGGGGAATAGGTTTACTGATAAAGAGGTATGTTTGGTTTGTGATGCAAAGTATTGTAGTAATTGTGTGCTTAGAGCAATGGGGTCTATGCCGGAAGGTAGAAAGTGTGTTACTTGCATTGGATTTGCTATAGATGAGTCAAATAGAGCAAATTTAGGGAAATGTTCTCGGATGCTTAAGCGATTCCTTAATCAGTTGGAGGTTAGACAGATAATGAAAGCCGAGAGGTTTTGTGAAGCAAATCAGCTTCCACCGAATTACATTTGTGTGAATGGGAAACCACTTTCTTATGAGGAATTAGTTACCTTACAGAACTGTCAGAACCCTCCAAAGAAGCTTAAGCCAGGAAACTATTGGTATGATAAAGTATCTGGATTTTGGGGGAAGGTATATATTTGTTTATTTATACATGCATATGTTTTTTCTCCATGAATTTCTGATTTGTATGCTTCTTATGCTTAATTATGGATGCTGGTTTTGGTTTGTGGTTTCACAGGAAGGACAGAAGCCTTCCAGTATTATAAGTGCCCATCTGAATGTTGGAAGTCCCATCCAGCCAGATGCTAGCAATGGAAACACGCAGGTTTTCGTTAATGGTCGTGAAATAACAAAAGTGGAGCTTCGAATGTTGCAGGTCGAAAATTTATTTAATATATGCACAGATAGTTTTGAAAGACCCTCTATTAAGAATTATATATCTTTTTTTTGTTAAGCACAATTGTTGAAGGAATTGTATTTTGGTTGTGCAGTTGGCAGGAGTTCAGACTGCTGGTAACCCACATTTTTGGGTCAATGAGGATGGTTCCTATCAAGAAGAGGGACAGAAGAATACACGAGGGTACATATGGGGAAAGGTAACTTACCTTTTTGGAGTGTATTTGTCGCTTATTTTCTTCTAGCCCAATGGTATTTGCTACATGCTATTTTATTTCAATTGCTAGGCTGGAACCAAGCTTGTATGCGCTTTCCTGTCCCTGCCAGTTCCTTCTAAATCCTCGAATTCTCTTGGAGAACAACACTCCAATCTGGCTAGCAGATCAATTCCCGACTACCTTGAGCACGGAATAGTTCAGAAGCTTCTCTTGGTTGGTTGCAGTGGATCTGGAACGAGCACTATTTTTAAGCAGGTGATTAAAGTTTCTCATTCGAGTACTTGAGTCTGTGCATCAAGTCGTGAGCAATACTTACTTTCTTTTGGTTATTTTACAAAATATATTCTATTCTAGCATGGGTTCCCGAATTTGTTTTTATTAATTTAGAAAACATTAATAAGAGTAACCTCTGGGAGTTTTCTAGACTCTAATAGTAACCTAGATAGTTATAATATATTGCAGCCATCTATCTTGCAAAAGTTGCGATATATGTTAATCATTTCTCGCTCAAGTCCTGTGTATAAATAAGAAATAAATGACCAAAATACAAGGAACCACCTTGAAGGCAGTTAATGCTACTTTTTTAAAGAAATAATCCATTTAATTGACTAATGTATCTAATTGGATGAAAAAGATGGATTTCTTGTTAAAATAAAACTCACAATGAAGCAGGTATGTAAAAGGAAATTCTATAATTAATTAATAGACTAAATAGTGCTATGTTTCTTATATTGAGGACAAAAAAACCCTAGTTGTCTTTTATAAATAGGATCTAGGGAGTATGATACATTCCTTTCTGTCATCACGTATTTCCATGTTCAGCAAAGCAAATTTTGAATTAAAGGAAAAATTGATAACTAATATCATAGATTGGCGTAGTATCTGGTTATACATGGGTATTTGACTATTGTTGAAATAAATTTTTGCCAGCCCCACTTCTAGAATCGAAAACAAAATTACTGATATTTGCAAGTAATAAGTGATGTATTCATAGTATTGCAAATCTTTATGGCAGGCCAAGATTCTTTACAAAAGCATCCCCTTCTCAGAAGATGAGCATGAAAATATTATATTGACCATTCAGAGCAATGTTTACACCTACCTTGGCATACTCCTTGAGGGCCGTGAGCGTTTTGAGGATGAAATATTGGCAGATTTAACGAAAAGGCAATCTTCCGTGCTTGATACAACAGGTAAGAGTGTGTTGTCTCCATCCTTTGCACTTCTCTCTCTGAAACATTCTTATTATTTTTGACTCAATAACCATGCTATTTTCCTTTCATGTTAGTCCAAACAGTTTCTGGTATGTTTACATGTTTCTAGCATGTGAGTTGAATGCATGGTTGAATCGTTGTGGCTCATAGTTATATGTTGTCTTCTGTCCCTTGATAAGTGGCACAATATAACCAACTCATTCATATTACTTAGGGTATAAAAAATTTGACTTATCTTATTTCTGACAAGTGCCTTCTGTGGACTGAGTGTTAAAACATGTCATATATTTCTATGGGAAATCCTCTTGTCAAAAAGAAAATTGCCTATATGTAATGATATGAAATACTAGTGTGTTCGTTATAACTTATAAGTATGATCCATATTTCATAGTAGACGAGTTTCTTATGAAAAGTGTCGATCTGTTGAAAATATGAGATGCTTTTAAGATTAGTTTATTTGCCTTGTACATTAACTCGGATCGCATAATCTCTGTTTATCTTTGAATCACTATAGCTTTATTAATCTGTGTGTCATGTTTAAAGTTTATTTTATACTCCCTCCGTTTCAAAATGAGTGTCACTTTAATAATTTTTTTTCTTTCAAAATGAATGTCATTTTCAGTTTCCAATGCAATGATAACTTTTTATTTTCAATTGTACCCTCCAATTAATACTATGCACACTACTTCCAAAGTATTACTTTTACTTTAATGGAAAACTAACCAAAAGTTAATAAGGAAAGTTTGGTAAAATAACAGTTCTCTTTCTTTTAACCATTGGATTTCTTAATATGTGTGTAAAAACCTTAAAAGACTTTCATTTTGAAACGGAGGGAGTAATTTGGTATCTTTATCTTCATTAGAACTTTAAATTTTATCAATATTGTGCTTCCGGTTCATGCTCAACTAGTTAAGAAGTGTTTATTTTTTCCAAACACTTGAGGAATATGCAACTAAATGATAGTGAGCAAAATGGTAGGATCTCCCAAGGTTTGATTGGATATGATAGAAATGTTGGACTGCTAACTTAGAAGAAATATTGGCCGAAGCACTCTGATACCATGATAGGAATATTGGTTGTGTCTCATTTGCATTGAGAGAGTACACACACACACACACACACACTTAAGCCTTGTGTGTCAAGGTACAAATTAATGCTAAGCCTTGTGTGCCAAGTTACAAATTAATACTAATTAACTAGTAAGTAACTGTTTCTTGAGGTGCAAGATCCTTGAGGAGTTGAGGTCCAAGTTTCTTAATGATAACTTGAGGTCCAAGTTTCGTAATGATAATTATTCTAATAGGATATTTGAATAGATTAGTTTCTTATGAAAGTGTTGGTCTGTTGAAAGTATGAGATGCTCTTTGCCTTGCACATTAACTAAGAATTGCATAATCTGTATGTTTATCGTTGAGTCGTTGTAGCTATAATAATCTGTGTGTGATGTTTAAAGTTTGCTTTATAGTTGGATATATTTATCTTCATTAGAACTTGAATGAAATATTATATTGTACTTCCAATTCATGCTCTCAACTGGTAAAAAGTGTTAATTTTTTTCAAACACTCAAGTTGATATGCAACTAAATGATTGTCGGCAAAATAGTAGGATCTCTAATGTTTGATTGGATGATGAATAGAAATTTCAATATAGGAGGCTAATTTAGTGCATCCATTTATTCTAAAAGGTTGTCGGTTATGATTATGATTTACTACAGGAACCAATCCAAAACCCGATGATAAGACAGTATATTCCATTGGCCCAAGGCTGAAAGCATTCTCTGATTGGTTGCTGAAAACTATGGCATCTGGCAAACTGGAAGCTATTTTTCCTGCTGCTACTCGTGAATATGCACCATTGATTGAGGAATTATGGAATGATGCTGCCATTAAGGCCACATATGAAAGAAGAAGTGAATTGGAAATGCTGCCTAGTGTTGCCACTTATTTCTTAGAGCGGGTAAAGGCCATTTTTTATTTTTAGTTGCTATTAATTTGTATCTGTTCTTTCATCAAATTAATTGTAATTGTTGGGTTAATATCTTTGACAATCTTGTACTGTTAAGGGACAATGAATCTAACACAACACATTTTGTTTAGGCTGTCAAAATATTAAGGACAGATTATGAACCCTCAGATTTAGATATCCTCTATGCTGAAGGAGTTACTTCATCAAATGGGCTGGCTTGTGTGGAGTTTTCATTTCCCCAATCAGCTCCTGAGGAAACTGTGGACACTACTGATCAATATGATTCTTTGGCTAGGTAGGTGTAAATATCTTGTGTTTGTTTCAACAACAAATTTATTTATGCCTGTTGTTATATCCTTGGAATGGGTTGTGGTCCTGATTAACCCAATTGCTGTTATGATTGTTTTTCCTCTTGGAAAATAACACATGTAAAACTGCCTGGAGGATGGGGATGTAAATGCAAGTACATCGGGGTTATGGTAGAATTGTAGTTGGAAGCTTATGAAGTTGGTGAAAAATATTTTTGCACCTCACTATTAAAATGCTTTTGTTGAGCCCTGGTTGTGTCTGTCCTCACTATAAAATGTTTAAGAAAAACAATGGAGGATAAATGATATGTAACTTGTTTCTTTATAATTATTTGGAGGATAAAAAGATATTGCTATTGAATGTTTCTGATGATTTGTACTTCTTTTGGTGGTTAGCAGGTATCAACTGATTAGAGTGCATGCAAGGGGACTTGGAGAAAATTGCAAGTGGCTAGAGATGTTTGAGGATGTTGAAATGGTCATCTTCTGTGTTTCCTTGAGTGACTATGATCAGTTTTCTGTCGATGGAAATGGTTCTCTCACAAACAAGATGATATTGAGCATGAAGTTTTTTGAAACCATTGTCACTCATCCAACTTTTGAGCAAATGGAATTCCTGTTGATATTGAATAAATTTGATCTTTTTGAGGAGAAAGTCGAACAAGTTCCTTTGACCAAGTGTGACTGGTTCTCTGATTTTCATCCAATAACTAGCCGCAATCGCACCAACAGCAATAGCAACAGCATTAATAATAATCCTTCCCTTGGTCAACTGGCTTCCCATTACATAGCAGTTAAGTTTAAAAGGCTTTTTTCATCGCTTACGGGACGGAAGTTGTATGTTTCTGTGGTGAAGGGGTTGGAACCTGATAGTGTTGATGCGTCCCTTAAATATGCCAAGGAAATTTTGAAGTGGAGTGAAGAGAAACCAAATTTTAATGCAAGTGAGTACTCAATGTATAGCACTGAGGCGAGTTCATTCTCTCATTAATTGCTAGTTCAGGCATGAGTTGGAAGTCATGCTTATGCATGACTTGAATTCTGTCCTTGTACTGTTGTACATATATTGCTAACTAGGTGTAACAGGGAATGTAACTTCTACAAGCTATCAACTTGTAAGATGCACTAGACACATGTAGGTAAGATTTCATGTGGTTAGGGAATGCTGGTGAGTCAGTCAGCACATGCCACAAAGGTCATGGTGTAATGTTCAAATTCATATTTTTTGTTACATGGTAAAGTAATATCTTGATGTTTGAATTTGTATATCACTGTTTTTCTGTCCATCTTATATTTTGGTTGCAAACCTACTTTTTTATTCTATACATGATGCTTCAGGCTTAAGCTTCCAATCAGGTTCTAATTTAATCCTATTTATGGATGGCATAAAATACATAAAAATTTTCACCCACTCTCCTTTTTGGCGATAGAGTGTAGACAGACATGAGTTGTAGATCGTATGATCGGTGAATGTGAACCAAAATTAGAGTTATCTTTTTGACCGAAAAAAAAAATAGAGAATAATTATCTTAATAGTGCATATTGCACCAAATATCAACTTTTATAATACATCATAGCTCCATCTCTCAAAAAAAAAAGTTACATTACAGCTCCATCAAACGTCTCATTGCAACCTATAGAGTGTTGCCGTTATTTAGGGAAAACCAGCCTAATATAATGAGTTGAGATCACATCTATTTAATGAATACTTTCATTTATAATCTAGTCCTCGTAAAGGTTGGTATCTAGACGCGGAGTAAGGACAACTTCAAGCGGGGTTGCTTTTAAATTAGTGAGTCCAGGGCTTCCTGTCATGTCTACAGCTTGATTTGAAGGAGAAGCAACATTGAAAGAGTGTAGCAGTCTAGCCAATGTCAATTGCACCATTCTCAGAGCCAATGACGCTCCAGGGCATACTCTCCTTCCAGAACCAAAAGGGACGAGCTCACAGTTCGGACTTCTGACATCGACATCTCTGTGGCTTATCAAGAACCTCTCAGGCTTAAAATCATGAGGATCAGTCCAAACACGACCATCACGGTGGATCTTCCATACATTCACCATCAACTGTGTACCAGCAGGAATGTGATAGCCACATGAAAAAGTGCAGTCATTCATTGCTGCACGCAAGGTGATAATTGGACTTGGTGGATATAGGCGCAACGTTTCCTTGACAACGGCTTGGAGGTAGACCAAGTTCTTTATGTCAGATTCTTCCACCTTCCTGTCCTTTCCAATATGAGTGTTTAACTCATCCTGTACTTTTTTAAGTTCCATTTGATGATTGAGTAGGAGGGATAGTGCCCATGTTAGGGTCACCATGGTGGTGTCACTTCCTGCTAAAATCAGATTCTACCAATATATACTCAAAGTTAGTTCTCAAACTGAAAAGGTAATAATATGTACCGAAAACTGAGATTTTCTTCTGAACAAAACAAGGATGTTGTGCTGATTCAGAATATATGACAAAAAAGAACTTGAATTTGGAGAAGTTAACACGGTAACATGTGTTCATACATGAAGTCCCAAGTTCATGTGCATGTTTAGATTGACAGTTGGTTTAGTATAGAATCACGGTGTGTGACCGTGATTTTTTCAAAAGTTACACTGGAGTTTCAACTAAGTTAAGGTGCCATTTTTTTTTTTGAAGAGATAAGTTAAGGTGCCATTATGATTTAGTCAAACTCAAATTCAATCCAAATATGCATAGTCAGATGCAAGATTTCACAGTAGCAACCATGGGAAAAAATAAAGCTCAAAACATACCAGGCAAGTAGCCTTGATGATTGTATCTGAATCATAACCACAAATCTCTGAATCCTGCAGAACATTCAACATGACATCCATGAAATCCTGTTCTTCCTTTCCACTGTTACCTAAAGCTCTTTTCTTTTTATGTTCCTCCAGCCATCCTTCAACCAGAGTGTCCAGTTTCTTAGCAGTTTTCTTCATGGCCTTCTCATGACCATCAATATCTAACCAACCCAAAAATGGAATTGCATCAGACACCACAAACACACCAAACAAACACACCCAATCTCTCATAGCTTCCTTATACCTCCTAGCTTCACCCTCACCAGCACCATAGTATGTCTTCCCTCCCACCATTCTCAGCGCAATATTTTGTGTCAAATCACCAAACCACTGCTTCATATCAACCAAAACACCTTGTTTTGGACTACCCTTTATCGACCATAACCTATGAAGCTCACTCACTGCAGCTTCTACCTCAGATACTCTTGTGTCCTTCAACAGTTCGAGTCGGTGATTCGAAAGAAGCTCAAGTGTAGCTAATTTCCTTATCTCACGCCAATAAGGACCATAAGGAGTGAAACCAAACATAGCATAGTTGTAACCCATTAGCTTTGAGGCTGCAACTAAGGGTCTGGTAGAGAAAGTTTTGTCATGGATGGTAAAACATTCTTTGGCCATTTCACTGCTACTAAGTATAAGAACTTTGTATGAACCAAGTTTGATTGTGAAAATTGGTCCATGTTTGTCAGCCATCATACCAAGTGTTTTGTGTGTAAGTTGCTTACTTCCAAAGAGGTGCAAATGGCCAATAATAGGCCATGCTCCTCCTGCTTGAGGTGCAGTTATGTGGCGATGACCATGTGTTTTCTTTATGTGATAAATGAAGAATCCAATTAAGAAGGTGAGAATGCTTGAAATGAGAGTTTTGAGCAGGAATTCATCCATGACCATGGCAATTTGTTGAGTAACAAATAAGCTAGAAGGCTTTATTATAAAGAGACTGCATAAGAATAGCCCACATGCAAATTAATACCAACAATTATGGTCTTGCAAATACCAACATAAAGATAAATGTGTGTCCCGTATTTTTTTTGGTTTCTCATATTTGTCCCATTTTCTTCAAATTAAGTTGGTATCGTGGAAGTGCATAAAATAAAACACTTTTAAGTTTGAAGGTTATTTTCCCTTCAAAAAGAGTTTGAAGCTTATTTTAGTTGCAAAGAAGACGTAAGAAATGAGTGTATGTCGAATGATTTAATTCCTCTCATATTTAAATTTCACATGATCATATGAAGTAAATTTGTCCCATTATTTCTCATCATATCAATAAAAATGGTCATGTATATTTTTGAACAAAAATTTGTTTAGAGAGACACATCATTATAACGGCAGAATTTCCAACCGTATTGTCCAACTGTAATTATTATATAAGGTCTTATGTATTATTTTATTTTTTTGGTCAAGTAGTCTGGTGGCTAGAGCTCACACAATTAAATTGTGGAGAAGTGGAGTGTCCGGGGTTCAAACCCCGGTCCCTGCATATAATATACAATATCCCTACCAACTGAGCTAAACTCACGGGGATAAGTTCTATGTATTATTAATGTCTATGTTATAAACATAAAAATCTTACATGATAGTAAAATTTTAACATGAAACCAAATATGTAGGTTGAAAGATATTATTTTTTCATTTTTTATTATTATTATAATTATATTGTCGTTGTTGCTATTTTATTATAACAAGAGCTAAGCTACCTATATGAAGCAGTCAAAGAATATAATGATATTAATGAAGCAGCATGAACTGTATTTGGATAATGATTTGGTCCACAGAGTCACTCTCAACTTAAGTAATGCCACAAAATTCTTATCCTTGACTATTTATGCAACAAGAGTCATGAATCATGATTGTGATTTTAACCTTTGTTTTAGAATAAATAATGTGTTACTTTCATGCAACCAAACGATGGAAATTACAAGCGAAATGGAAGAAAAAAGATAAATAATTACACTTGACTAGAAAAAAAGAAGGAAAGAAATTGTACTACTATTTTAACATATATTTTGACTGAAGAAAAACCATGATGACACAACAATTGTAAGGTGTATATATGGACGACCCTGAAAAAAATGAAAAATTAGTCCAAAAAATGATTTAGAAACAATGATGGGGTTTACAAAAATATTTTCAATTATATTCTTTCAATTATAAGCATAAATGTATGTTGAACCAAAATCTTTGCATGCCATGTGCTTGATTTCTTAAGAGCACATAAAGTATTTCTTTTATCAGTATAGACTGCATAACATGAGGTAATTCTAAACAAAAAATACATATGAGATCGGCATTTTGAAATGGTTATTTTGGGATACACATAGAGAAAGTGTCTTTTACGGTCGGTAAGAGCCAAGAGCTGGATTCACAAAACACTTCCCGGTCCCTCCAACTTGGAGTTGGAGCATTATATGAGACTAACCTAGCCTATAACTTATTTTCAACGTGTGAACAATGAAGTTTCAATGTACTCATCCATGTCGCAGAACTAGGTGGTCCATATATACATGTGTCACTAATGCAGAGCATGATATATATCTGAGTTGCTGGGCAGTGGCCACATAAGGGGTGCATGTGCATATGGCCAATAATGTGCAGCGCCTAAACTCCTTTGTATTGTAGGTAGGAGGTATCTTGGAAGTATGTTTCTCATCACAACATAACAACCTGTGAAATGTTATGATCACAGCTAGCATGTGGGAGTGGAAAGGAATCTCAAAAGTTTTTTTTTTTTTTTTACAAGAAGGGGTTTCCAAAGTTAACTTTTGAGAAATGTGTTGAATTGAATGGATTCAGTTATCGTGTTTGAAGCCTAAAAAGGAGGAGATGCATGAGGAAAAAAAAAGGAGGTGGAACTAGCAACCACTAAATCCATTCAATACCCTCCTATGCTGGCCTAGATCAACTAAAGGCCAACTTTGACAGGAATTTCTCCCCCTCACTTACACTTCTAAAAACTAGACATATTTCCAAAAGTATACTTTCAAAGTTTTTTGGAAAGCTGGGTAGTTTAACTTATTTGAGTCAAGGGATTAAAGAAGTTGAAGAGTCAAAGGTTCACAGTTCAAGTCCTAACAAAGAAAAAAAATATTAATATAACAACTAATCTATAAACATTTCTCTTTCAAAAAAAAAATGTGTACAAGTGAAGTAGAAATTGTCTCATGCACTATTTGTTTTCCTATTAGACTAATAAGTCTCACAATTGCATCAAGTGAGACATGGTGAGACCCATTGATCAAATAGTAGGGGAGAAGTTGTGCGTTGTACAACACTGTTTTACTTGCACATCATAAGAATAGTATACTTTGCTAAAAAAAATAAAAAAAAATAGTATACTCTCAAATAAGGTGGGAAAAGTAGCTCTCATTTTGCCAATTGTATTTGGATCCCCTAGAACTGCTTTATAGTGCAACAACGGTAGGAATAGTTATATCTAGAGTGGTAAAAATTTGCTTTCTAAATCTGGTTATTCCTCCGATTATTGTTACACCATAAAGCAACAATCTGGTTATTCCTTGACCCATACTAATCTCTATTATAAACATTTGCCTTAATTTTTTTTAAGAGTACACATGTCACTTTGATGTTCTAAGTCTCATTTAATGTTTTGTCATGTTGTTAAAAATATACATGTGTATACTTCATCATATAAATATTAGTTTCTTATTGGCTATTGTTTCATCATTGATCCACATCTTCTCATATTTGAATTTGAATTTGGCCATTTATTTATCATAATTCAGAACCATGATTTTCTATTAATGTATAACATTAGCAAATCATGTAATTAATTGTATTTAATCACACATTTGATTTTTCTATATAAATTAATTGATTTGTTATTAAAAAATGCATAACCAAAACACCACAATTTCTATCATTAGCCAATCAAAATATTTTATTTACTCTAATGCGTCACAATTTAAATTGTTAGCCAATCAAATTTGAATCGGTAAAACATCAACCAATCAAATATTGTCAATGTTGTCAATATTTTTAGATTTTTTTTCTCTCTATATATTGTCAATAATTCTTCCATCATTTTCATATGCCTCCTCTTACAGTGTTTTCAACATTCTTTTCTCAACATTACCACACATCTTTTCATATTCATTTCTCTTCTCTTTAAATCGTTCTCTTTCTCTCTTATTTTTTAATCAATATTTGTTTTATTGTGTTGAATCAATTTCATTTTTTTTGTTTCCGATGTTCGGTTGTTTCATACGAAACAATTATTAACGAAGATTTATGTAAGATGGTTCCCCGTCTTATCATGTTTTTATTATTTTATTCAAGCTTCCACATATTCAATTTTTATTTTATTCAATATTGAATTTTCAAATGTTTTTTTGGCCATTCTTTTATCTATTTATGTATGCCTAGATCTGACGGGTATGCTTACTCCTATGAAAGAAACGATGTTCACATCTCAAAAAAATAAAACAAAAATGTATTCTAATATCCAAATCCAAATAAATTACATATATTTTTTTATTTTTGTAACAAGATCAGCTTCCCAAATTTTCTAAGCAATTTGTGGAAAAATTAGAAATAAA
>Ga0228711_1005887_pt1 | contig 18497 bp, 18 predicted proteins | sample MedpolnodulmetaG_2_FD_177996 | JGI IMG/M metagenome (GOLD analysis project Ga0228711, IMG submission 177996) | Root nodule microbial communities from Medicago polymorpha collected in Santa Monica, California, United States - brown nodules | ecosystem: Host-associated > Plants > Roots > Nodule...
ATTCTACCACTCCTATCTGATATTTCCCTCAAGTCCGGGTGTAGGACTTATGATCTCACCACTCACGTAAGAAAGAAGAAAGAAGAAGGAAGAAAACATATGTACACGTATTTCCATCTTTTATTTTGTTTTTTGATTTTAAGCAAGTTATAGCACAAAATTTTTAGATAAAACCAAGTTAGGCTCAACCCTCTTAGGGGGGTCCCCAGTGAAGTCGCCATTTCTGTCGCGTCATCTTTTGGAGATCAAGGCTATTTGATTAGCATTTGACTCACTATTTTATTTCACAACTGAACATTTAATTTTTTAAGAAAAGGGGAAAAAAAGTTCAAAAACCCCTTTGAAAAGATTTAGGGTACGGGGGTTGGTTACATAAAGGGAAGGTATTAGCACCCTTTATGTCCGTAGTACTCTACGGGAACCTCTTGATTTTATTTAATTAATGTGCTATAACTTGCTTGTTTTGAAAAAGGAATTAAAGTGGTAAAGGAAAAAAAGAGACCTATTTATCTACATTTTTTTATTGATTTGGAAGGACAAGTGTCCTTTGCCTACGTACCCGTGAGGGATCAAAACCTCGTAGTTCGGGGTAGAAATTGACGTTTGATTTGTTTTTGTGTTTTTTTAGTTTTGAAAAAGATTTTAAAATAAAAGCCAAGCGGCAAATAAGTTGGTTTGTGTTTTTTATGTTAAAAGAAAAATGACTTAAGATATGATTAATGTAGATTGCAATGTTTGATTTATGAAAGGATAAAAATAAAAGGGTCACTTGATTTTGGGAATCAAGGTTTATTTATGAAAATGTTTTTGGTGTTTTTGTTATTTGCATATTTTTGTTTTTTGAATAATAAGACTAAAACGAAACTATCGGAGCAAGAAGATAAAAGCGTGGGTACTTTGTGGCGACGTTGGATCATCACAAAGACCATTAACCTAAGCTAGAAGCAAGATGAGAGGCATACACACACGCACGCACACATGCACCTAAAGCTATTACATAAAAACCTATTATACATTCTAAAGTCTGCGGAAAGTAAATGACAAAAAGGATAAATTATTTACATGAAGGCCTAGTTTACATTCTAATATCCTTGCCATGACATAAATAAATATATAAACAAAATAATGACTCTAACCCTAAGATATGCATGAGAAAAATATATAAAAACAAATTATAGTGCTAAAAAATAAAATGCATGCAAGACTTGAAATGATAAAAAAAAGGTTCAATCACAAGGTGGGGGATGCAGCAGTATTCATGGGGGGTGTACAGAGAAGCAGCCGAAAAAGGCAGCTGGGCCTTGCTGGATTTGCAGGAAACTGGTTGGGCTTAGACCGGTTCGGTCCGGGGAAGGAAGCGAGTCGGTTCAAGGTCGTATATAAATATGTCGTGGACCCTAAACATTTCATTTTCAATGCAACTTTCTCTCTCTTCCTATTCTTGAGAGCAAACGCTCTCTTCTCTCTCTATTCTCTCTTCATCTTCTCCGGTGGAGAAGTGGGTGATCGGAGGTGGCCCGTTGCGGTGGCCGGCGAGCCATCGCGGCGGAGCCGCCGCGCCGGAGCTCAAATGCTTTGTTTTTTTGTTTTTTGTTTTTGTTCTTTCTCTTCCACTCCTTCCCCTCTATACTTTTCTAAACCCAAAATCCCCAAATACTAACCCTAGACTTCTAGATCTAAAGAAAACGAAAGGAAAGAAAGAAAGAAAAAACTACCTTTGAATCGGTTTGAAAAGAAGTGTGGCACCGCTATTGTTTCCGTTCGAATTCGCGAAGGTTGGTGTCGGGAACTTCGTGGCTGGACTCCGATTTGTTTCTGTTTTCCAGTCGCGAATTTGTGTTGTTGGGTCCGTTGGTTGACCTCGGCTCCGTCGTTGTTCGAGTCGGCAGGGTTTGCGTTCGTGTGTGATATCGTTAATTGTTGAGGTTGTTGGTTTGGTTTTGGTGAGATGGTTCGAAAGCTTATGGACGATTCTGTGTTTTGTTTGGACTGTTGTTGTTTTTGTTGTGAGATTATGAAATGAAATTTGTATTGATCGCAGGTTTTGGCCGATAAAAATTGTGCATTTCTGGCTCCTTTTCTGGATGTTTTGCAGGTTATATTTATAGGGTAAGGATTGGGACTTAGGGTATGTTCAAGAATGCAGAGACTTATGCTTGGATTGAGGATTGGGGCGAAAATTCGTTCCTGGATTTGTGTTGCAGATGAGGCTGTGGACTTGGATCGGATGGGAGGAGCGCGTAACAGCTGTTTTTGGACTGGGACTATGTTTTTTTGATTCGAATAAAAAAGAAATAAAAATAAAGAAAAAAAGAAAGGATAACTATTCATACTTATTTAAAAAGTAATTAATTAATCAAAAAGAAATGAATGACTAATAAAAATAAAAATTAATTAAACAAAAAATGAAAGATGGAAATAAAGACTAAAAAAATATGAAAATAGAGAGAAGAGGGCCCGGCTCGGAATCAAACATGAGGTATTTTAAAATACCTCTCTGCCGAATTTTTTACTGAAACGTTAGAGATCAATCAGGTCAAATTGCGTATGAATGTAGGGTCAAACGACACGTGTCAGTGACATCTTAGGTCAAAAATTGGGGTATGACAGTGTATGTCCCCCCTCATCCTCCTTTTTTGTATCATCTCTTCTTTTTTTTTCTATCCAGGGGTTGCATCTTCTGCAACTTCCTTTAAAAAAAAAAAAGTCATAATGCAACAAAATATACATTGACGAAAAAAAAAAATTTAGGAGTAGTTTACGATATTACAACTCAATAAACACAGTCCTAAACTTGCATCAAGGAGATACAAGAAAGGCTCAGAATTAACAGAGACTCAAAACCCTAAACACTCTATTTTTGATATGACAGTTTCAGTAGTGAATTAGGTTTTTCGTCCTTCCATTTATACTCTGAGGCAGTACGAGCTTGATCTTCTCGTTGGGCTTCAGAACATCGTCGATCCATCCAGAGACCCGCTCACAAGAATCAGAACCAGATACAAAGTTTCCTAAAATGTGGACACATCTTTAGGAAATAAACACAATGCTGATTCTAGTCAAACACGCGTCTTCGCCCACAAGTAAAAAGGCGTGGATTCCTCAAATAATTAAAGCATGGAAAATATGGCACGAAATCAGGGCACACTGAAGTCGTACCCACATGTTGAAACATTGGGTCCAACATCTTCCTTGTATATTTGTTTTAGCAAAAATGATGCCAACATACAAATATCCAACACTAACACAATTCAATCAATTCTACTCTAAACAACATTTAACAAATCAATCAAAAATCATCATAAAATCTAAAATCAACAAAACCTAAATATGTCAAAAAATTTCCATAAAATCTAACATTTCAATAAAAAAAACCAATGCAATAGGATTCAAACCACTTGCTTGATTTTGTGTTTGTAATTGTTTTGGAATGACTTAAGCTTGCTTTGCGGTTTCCTAGGTGTGTGAGCGAATTCAGTTACTATGGACCGAAGAGTTTGGATTGTATTAAAGTACTACTGCAAGTAATAATCTGAAGAGTTTGTGATTCATTGTAACTAAACAAGTTCAAAGAATACAGAAAAGGCTTGAAGAGCACCAGCTATCGTTCGCAATTTCCCACGCCTGCCTCCTCCTCAGCTGCCTCCTCCGCCTGCTGCACCTGTCAATCTTCATATGTCATGCTCAACAGGCATCACACTCATTTCTAGTTTAACCTCGTTATCATTGTAGATATAATGTGTTGTACTTTGATGTTACTGCCTCCTCCTCAATTGTGCCTGCTTGGCGTTGTTATTGAAGGAAGTAGTACTTGCTATACTTGTATTTTTTATGCTTTAGTTCATAACTAAAAGCATATGTTGGGTGTTAGACCATTAGGTCCTTTGGTCAAGTATATTTAAAGTTATATTAATGTGGTATAAACAAGATGATTGATTTTGGTTCCTTATGCTGCAACTGGCGTGGTTTTTGGTGGATTAAGACTTGGAAGCAATGTATTTGCCGTTCTTAGTTGCATGTAAATAGAAAGAACAGTATGAAGGTATACGACGTTGCGAAACATAACGGACCTAAACAAATAAAAAAAATAAATGATCAATAAGCATATTAGATAAAAGATAAAGGAGCAGAAAAAAAACTTGACCAAAAATACTAAAACTTGGCCAAGAAAAAAAAAAGGGGCAAAAAAAAAGACCTTTTTAAGTTCTTCAATCTAAATTATACAATTAGTAGTCTATGCTATCCTTAAGAATTATGAATAATTTATCCAAACAATCAATAAAAATTGGCCACATGAGTAAATCTGTAAATGATATACCCACATACTAATTTTGACAAATTTTTAGACACCTAGAGTTTGATTACGTAAAATTTGTTTGACAATTTGTTAGCCTGTTCTTTTTTTTTTAAATTGTTCTTGAGAGAGAATTATTCTAGTCGAAGTCAAATTCATTCAAGGTGTTAAACTGGAGGCAAATTATATTCAACAGTTTGTGGTGAATCTCGACGTTTTCAAAAGTTTTCAGCTTCGACAAGATAAAATTCAAATCCTTTATGAAAAGGCACAGTCAAAGAGTCAAAAACACGTGAAAGCAAGTAGAGTATGTTGAAAGTTTATGGTTTAAGACTGTTGGTTTCAGTTATTTCTATTTATGTTTATATAAAAGTTTTTCATAGGAAATAAGGGTCACAAATCATAAACAAGAATTCTTACACTCGAATTATCCAAGCATACAAAAAGAAAAAAGTAACAATAATGTATGTAATTGATTTGATGAACCATCTTACTTAATGCAATGCAAACTCATTTATTTTAATTTTATACTTTTATTTTAAAGTCTAATTTTCCTTCTGAAAACTTGTTGGATTTTGTTGAACAACACAACAATCTTCATCTTCTTCATGTTTAATCTCAGGAACATGATGAACACTCAAACATTTTCTGAAAAAACAATTGCACAACATGTCCTAAGATTTTTAGTTTGATCCTACAAGTAACTAATTTAAAACTAACTTTTTGTTTACCAAAAACACTAGTAAACACATATAAATTAATATAAAAATGTGACAAGACATTGACTGATTGGATCAATGGTACATATTCAACAAAGAGATGTGTTATTTGAACAACTATTTGGATGACAACTTTTGTGACAACCATAAATTTACAAAGAAAATAAGGTATTAACATAAAAACCAAAACAAGAGTGAGAAAGTAGAAATATAATGCGAGTATGAAAGAGAAAGTTATTGCAAAAGTTATCATAAAATAGTTATACAAATATGATTTCTCTTCAACAAATTACATGAACACATTATGTTCACCACTAATTTTTCACTTGCAAATACACCGGTGTGGTTAATTTTTATTAGCTGTTTGAAAAAACCTTAATTAAATTCAGTTTACGATATCATTTTGGACAAAAGGGTGGGAGAGTACGTGCCCAAACAAAAATGGGAATAAAAGTGTTTTGGTCTCTACTTGCACAGTTTTGGTCCTACACGCAGTTCATTTCGACGATTGAAACTAAGCAAATTTTCACCATTTTCCCTTTTCTCTTTTCCACCCTTACAAAGTTCCCCGATCCAAAGAAGAACACAAATCAAGTCTTTATCCTTGACACGCCACCTATCCTCAATAAGGTTAGTTATTTTTTGTTTTAATGCTCTATTAGATCCTGAAGGTACAACTAACAATTGAAAAAAAGAATCACGTATTAATTAATTGGATTTTTATTCATATATTCATCAATCATTTAATTTTATGCATTGCATGCATGGTACGTAATAAGATCAGTCCTATAAATACCTTGCCAAACAACGAACAAGAAAATCACAAAACCACTACATCCTCTTATACTTATTCATAGCCTTTGAGTTTGAGCAAACAAGTTTATAATCAATTAACAACCATGTCAACTAGATCCCTCACCATATTCATACTAGCTCATGTGTGGCTTTTGATGGCAAAAACATCAATATCCCAGTTTGTCATCGACACAAGTGGTGAACCCGTTGAGGATGATGAGGAATACTTCATCAGACCTGCTATCGGAGGCAATGGAGGAGGTTCCACTTTGGTCACCGGAAATGGGCCATGCCCTTTGCATGTTGGTCTTGACAACACTGAAGGGACACTTGGAGTGGCTGTGAAGTTCACTCCTTTTGCTCCTCATCATGATGATGACAATGTCAGGCTTAACAGAGACTTGAGAGTTACATTCCTAACATCCACAAGTTGTGGGCAGTCAACAGACTGGAGATTAGGTGAGAAAGATGCTACAAGTGGAAGGAGGTTGATTGTCACTGGAAGAGATAATGCTGAAGGTAACTTTTTTAGGATTGTGCAGACCCAAACTAGTGGCAACTATAACATTCAATGGTGCCCTACAGAGGTGTGCCCTAGTTGTAAGAATCAATGTGGAACTGTTGGTGTTATTCGTGAGAATGGAAAGATTTTGTTGGCCCTCGATGGTGGTGCCCTTCCAGTCGTGTTCCAGAAAGAATGACTATTGGTGTGTTGGTGAAGTTTGTTTTTTAATGTAATAATGTTTCCTTGTTGCTCACCTTTAAGTATAAACCGAATGTCAATAAATAAACGTGGAGCTATTGTTCATTTCAATTGAACCTAAGAGAGAATGAAACATGTAATCTGTTCGATTGATATTCAAATATATATAATAAAGCTCCGAATGTTTATGTTCTTTGTTTACCACACATTTGTTCATTTATTTATATCTTATTTAAGTTTGTATCTTAGAAATCTTAAAGATTCTGTTCATTTGTTCAGTTTACAATACCATTATTAAATTGTACTTGCAAAAAGCACAATAAGTGATACTAGAGTTAAGTATCGTATTCTAGGGTTTAGACTGATTATTGGATGCCTTGAGAGTGCTCTCAATGGGTGTATTTATAGCCTTCTATGGGCCTGACTTATGATTACTTGGTTAACAAGTAATGGGGGTGTTTTGGGAATTTTAGGCGCGTTCTAGAGGCTTTTAGAAGCGTGCAAAGGTGGCGCCTTGCGAAGGACGCGTCTTTGGGTCTTAGAGTCCTTTTGAAGGGCACTGAGGCCTCTGGAAGGGTCTGAAAGCCCTTTTGAAGGTCTTTTAGGCTTAAAGGAATATTATGACGGTTCACAGCCCCCCAAGCACAAGTCTTGGGACAAGGCGTAGTGATGAAAGTATGGGATTGGCCTTTCTGGAGGATTCCCAAGTCTTCTTAGAAAAGCATTTAATAGTTCACAGCCCCCAAACACAAGTTTTGGGACAAGGCGAAGTGATGTTTTGTTAACAATTTTTTAGACCTTACTCCGTTTCATGGTTTATGTGCCACCTTGGATATTTACCATCTCGATTTGGAGGTCCTTCTAGGGAGGTGTTATTTTCTTCTTAGAGCCCCCTGGGGGTGTGTATCACGAATTGTTCATAGGTTGTCCCGTCACAAGCCCCCCAAGCGCGAGTCTTGGGACAAGGCGAGATGCTTGATGATACTGTTGATAACGCTTTTTTTAATGTGCGACCCTCTTTATTGCAAGTTAAGGGCGACCTTGAGTGGGCGAGCACCTTTCCTTGTCTAGGAGATCTTAACGGTTCAGCTTTTGTGACCTTTTAGTGTTGACGATATGTCATGATTTCGAAGGATTCCTTCTCCGTGGCACGTCGTCAACACTAAAAGGATTCCTTCATACAATTTTGTAGACAAGTATATTTGAAGTTATGTTCATTTAGTATAGCCAAGAGGACATACAATTTTGTACACAAGTATATTTGAAGTTATGTTCATTTAGTATAGCCAAGAGGATTAGTTTTAGTATCTTATGCTGCAACTAGCGTTATTTTTAGTGGATTTAGACTTGGAAGCAACTAATTTGCTATTCTTAGTTGCATGCAATTGTATGGGCCGGCAAAGTTCAAAGAATATATTTTAAGAAGAAAATCAATAGGAACAAGAATAAAGCAGCGAGAAGGAGAAAGAAAGAGAAGAGAGATGATTCTATTATTCTCTTGTTATGTACAATTAGGTTACATAGGAGCTCTATTTATAGAGATATACAATGACTTGGGCAGCAAACACAATATGGCCCAATAAGCTAATAGTATAACCCAATAACCCAATTGCTATATGGACATCCACTTATAATATTCATAACAATATCATTATTTTTTCAGGACAATTGTTAAGTTTGTCGTATCTGCTTTATACTTGGCACATATAGTTAGGGTGTAGCTGGGTCGATTTGGGTTGGGTTTTGCCAAACCCAATAATCAAACCATATAGGGTACTCCGTTCTGGATGAGGTAAAATGTTCAACCATTAGCATCAAAATAACTATACAAAGTGCAACATCATAATTTGTAGCTCTAACATGTTTTGATTTTCAATATAGAGGATGTATTGTGTCAATTTTAGAAATTAGACTTGATTTATGACCAAAACATTTGTTATTCTACTTCCTCCTCATAAAATTGATAATGAAAATGAAAATAAAAATATGAACATTGTTGGGTGAATGAGTTTATTGGGTCTGGGTTTGGTTTTACCCGAAACCCGTTATTTTTTATGAGTTTTTCATTTTTTAAAATCATATTCACTCAATCGCCCAACCCAACCCACTTTTTTGGGTGGGTTTGCCAGGTTTTTTAGGTTTACCCAACCCATGTACATCCCTACACGTAGTCTCTAAAATTGGTGTTTAAACCGGTCTCTAAAATTTGTCTTTAGGTCGATCGTTATAAATTAACCTGTTAATTTGATTAAACTGATCTCTAAGTGATTTAGTGATCGATTTTTCTATTAGTGATCGAAATTTCAATATCAAAAAATATTGAAAGCGATCGATTTTAGGTCGGTCGCTAAAATATAGTCTCTAAAATTGGTGTTCAAACCGGTCTCTAAAATTTGTTTTTAGGTCGGTCGCTTTAAATTAAACTGTTAATTTGATTAAACTGATCTCTAAGTGATTTAGCGATCGATTTTTCTACTTTAGTGATCCAAATTTCAATATCTAAATATTTTCGTGGTACTGATGCGAAACATAAAGGGCCAAAACAAATAAAAAAAAAGATAAATGATCAAAAGGAGTATTAGGTAGAAAGATATAGGGAAAATATGATATTTTAACCTTTTTACTTCAAGTTTAAGTTTTCAATCTAAATTATATTAATTAATTCATGGTCTAGGCTACCTTTAAAGAATTATGGTCAATTTGTCCAACAAGCGATAAAAATTGGCCACATGTCTAAATATACAAATGATACCCGACAACCTTTTTCACAAGTCTTTTTCGGCGTGTGGAATGAACTATGCAAACTCTCTATTTATACAGAAAATTCACAACAAAAATGAGAGAAACTTTGGCAATAAGTAATTCAAATGTTACTTTGGGAACTAATAATTCACATATTAAATCTAGTTCAAAAATATCTCAAACTGAGTACCAAAATATATTGAGTACAAAAATATATCATATTCAGTACCAAAATATACCTCACATCAAATACCAAAATATATTAGATTACATGCCAAAATATTTCAGAATATGCACCAAAATATTTTAGATTCCAAAATATTTTAGCAAAACTTGGGGACTAAAAAAACACTTGTTAACAATAATTAATACATATGTTTCTATCCTGCACTATATTTGCTTTTCTTCGGGAGTGGATTGGAGTCTTTACAGCTGATCCTTATCACATACAGGACCACTTTGTTCAGTTTGTTCACTCCTCAGGTGGGTTGCGAGTGCATCGATCTTTTATGCAGCTTAGTTGGCTATCTTGCGCTTGGGTTATGTATAATGAGAGAAATAACAAATTATTCAAGCATAAGGAAAGTTTCATACATCCTTTTCTGGATAAAGTTAAGTTACATTCCTTTTGATGGATGAAGACTACTCATGTTAAGTTTAGTTTATGCTTTCATATTTGGTGGATAAACGCAATTGTTTGTTTGGGTATCGACTAATCTAGTTTTCTAAGTTTTGATTGATACTTGTTTACGGCCGCTTTTGGCATGCCTTATGCTAAAGTTGATTCTCCTTTGATGTTAATATATTTTATTTTTTCTTGTTGAAAAAAAAAGAATGAGTAAATTAATTTTTTAATTTAACATTTGCAAATAATGAAATATATAAATATATATTTTCTGCTAGTGGTTACTTCATTCACATAATTATGTATACCATTAGGGGTACACCCGCACTATATAAACACTACTAATGTGTGATCCATCTAATGCATGACTTCCATTTTTTCAATTAACACTACACTAGTTCTACTTTTTTTTTGCTAAGCCAGGAGAATGGACAAGCATCAAGAAGAGTCTCGATATCCCAACTAGGTTATCACCCCAAAGACACTCATAACCTCTACCGCCAAACTTAGAATTTTTTTTAAATAAATAGAAAAAATATATATACAAGAGGGGAGACTATGCCAATTCCCTCAAAAAAATGCAAAAGAAAAAGAAATGAAAAACGACAACGGAAATCTATAATTATGTAAGCCAAATATATCCCTAAATGTTTGGTATTTGTATTGGCTGCATTATTGCTAAAACAAATATCCATGATTGTGATGTTGGAAACTATGTTCCAACATCCTGGCACGGATAAGTGTGCCCTGGTTGTATGCCTCTGATGTGCTGGATGATGACTCAACATGTCCATTTTGCAGTTGTGCTACTTTTCTTCATGGTTGTGGATTGAAGAAATGTATGTGTGGCATCTCTCTACCTTGTCTGTATGGCCTCAGTTTGTTTGAACAATAAATATATCCAAAGGGGGAGATTGTTGGGTATTTGAGTATTGGCTTCATTGTTGCTAAAACAAATACTCATGTATGAAGTTGGATACGATGTTCCAACATCTTGACACGATTCAGTGTGTCCTGTTTATGCGGCTTGGTTTACACAATCTTTATCTTATCATGGAAACCACGCCTTATTTCTTGTTCACCAAGCAACGTGTTTTTGTCCAGAATCAGCTGGAAGATTTGTTTCTAAAATATAAACAAAATTTTAGGATTCTTTGGTGGTGTGTTTGGCGGTTCCTAAAGATGTTCCTACTTTTTAGGAGTTACCATATTTCTTTCTTATTTGTTACATAAGATTCCATGAAGATTTTATTCACGTGACTTGTGGTCTAAGAGACTTGTGTTTCCAGAAGAAATATATTTTTCAGATGGATATTTTTATTTGTGAAATATATTTTCAAAGGAGATTTTGGAAAATATATTTCTGAAGAATATTTGTTTTAATATATTTCTGAAAAGAATATTTGATACAAATATATGTTTAGCCTATGACGAAAAAGCCCATGCTTTGAATGGCTATATAAGGAAAACTCATACCCTAGTTTTATTCACCAATTCAATAGTTTTGAATTGAGTCTTTAGGGTTTCAACTTGTGATTTATTTGTGAGACTCTCGTTGTATCACCTTGATGCATTGAGTAGGATCTTTAGTTGAGTTGTAATGGATCAAAACCATCGATTGATAAAAGAGTCATTTTTAGGGTTTTGAGTCGTCTTTCATGATTCTATGACATGGCTACTTAGAGATGTTTACAAAAGGTAGTTATGATGATGTTTTTATTCCGCTGCGATGTTTGAGAAAACCGTTATTTATACATGCTTGGTGATTTGTTGAAGAAATAACATCTAGATTCTTGATATGCTCGTATCATTAGTGTAATTTATCGCTTTTAGAGTTAAGGGTATTACAATGTGGTATCAGAGCATGGTTGGTCTTGTCCGGATCACAACTGGGTGAATTTCCTATTTGTATGTGAATGGTAATGAGTTACCTTCGATACTTGTTTTGTTGTTGTTGTTCTTACCTGTTGGTTTTGGTTTTGGTGTAGAAGTGGGATGGCCGGTGGAGCTGGTAGGAATGATGTTGCAATCTCAGGGAAATGGTGGACATGGTCCTCAGGATCATGGGGAAGCGAAGGAGCGGAGGCTTGATCGTTTCATGAGAAACAATCCGCCAACGTTCAAGGGGAGGTTTGACCCGGAGGTAGCTTAAACCTAGATGCAGGGAGTGGAGAGGATCTTCCGTTCTATGGTGACTAGTGACGACCAAAAGGTCAGGTTGGCTACACACCTTCTTGCTGAGAAGGCTGAGTATTGTTAGGTTGGTGCTAAGAGGAGGATTGAGGCTAGTTGAGAAGTTGTGACTTGGGGGAAATTCAAGAGTCAGTTTTTGAGGAAATACTTTTCGGAAGACTTAAGGAACAAGAAAGAAGTGGAGTTCTTAAATTTGAAGTAGGATAACTTGTCTGTTGCGGAGTATACCGCTAAGTTCGAGGAGCTCTCAAGGTTTTGTCCCTAAAGCAATGCATAGGATGATATGGTATCCAAATGTGTGGAGTTTGAGAGCGGTATGAGGCCAGAGATTTATCAGTACATCTGCACCCATGAGATTAGCGATTTTGATACTTTGGTGCATAAGTGTCGCATGTTTGATGATGTCGGGAAGGCCAAGGTGAACTACTACAAGGCGGTGAATGACAAGAAAGGCAAGGGTCATGGTTTTGGAAAGCTGTACAATAAGGACAAAGGGGAGAAGAAAGATGTAGGTGGAGGCTCTAAGCCGAATGTTGCTGATGTGAGATGTTACAAGTGTGGAGGTCTTGGGCACTATTCAAATGATTGTAAGAAAGGAGAGAGTTTCTTCAAGTGTGGGATAAAGGGTCACAAGTTGTTTGAATGCAAGCAGGATGTTACCTGTTACAAATTTTGGGGAGGCAGGCCATATCAGTACTAAGTGTACCAAGCCGAAGAAGGTGGCGGGGAAGGTGTTCACTTTGATCGCAGAGGAAGGGGAACAATCGGATAATCTTATCCGAGGTATGTGTTTTATCAATAGTAATCCTTTGATTGCAATTGTTGATATTGGTGTTATGCATTCTTTCATCTCGCCTAGTTATGTTGAACGTTTGAATTTGGTTGTAACTCCGTTGTCGCGAGGGATGGTCATTGATACCCTGGCCAAGTGACTACTTCTTTAGTTTGTGCTAAGTGTCCCGTTAGTTTTGGTTGCGTTGATTTTGAGTTGGATTTGGTTTGCTCGCCGTTGAAGCATATGGACGTGATTTTCAGTATGGATTGGATGCTATCATTTTGTGTTAACATTAATTATTTAACCAAGAGTATAAGGTTCTCTAAGAAAGTAGACGAGGTAGGTGGAAAGTTCTTGACCGCAGAGCAAGTGAAGAAGTCTTTGGATGGTGAAGCTAGCATGTTTATGATGTTTGCTTCGTTGAAGGAAAGTGGTGAGAAAGGAGTTAGCAATTTGCCGGTAGTGCAAGAGTGTCCAGAAGTTTTTCCAAACGACATTAGCAACTTACCGTTGGAGAGGGAAGTGGAGTTTACAATTGATTTGGTGCTAGGAACAAGTCCTATTTCGATTGCGTTGTATCGGATGTCCGCATCGGAGTTGGGAGAGTTGAAGAAGCAATTGGAAGAGTTGCTCGAGAAGCAGTTTATCAGGCCGAGTGTTTTGTCGTGGGGTGCTCAAGTGTTGTTGGTTAAGAAGAAGGATGGTAATATGAGGCTGTGTGTGGATTATCGACAGTTGAACAAGGGGACAGTTAAGAATCAGTATCCGCTCCTGAGGGTTGATGATCTGATGGATCAGTTGGTTGGTACGGAAGTATTCAACAAGATTGATTTAAGATCGGGATATCACCAGATACGAGTGATGGCGGAAGATATATCCAAAACTGCTTTCGAACAAGATATGGTCACTATGAGTATACTATGATGCCATTTGGTGTGACTAATTCGCCGGGTGTCTTCATAGAATATATGAATAAGATCTTTCATCCGTATCTAGACTGGTTTGTGGTAGTATTTATAGACGATATCTTGGTGTATTCGAAGTCGGATGAGGAGAATGATGAGAATCTGAGGGTTGTGTTGTGTACCTTGAAGGAGAAGAAGTTGTTTGTTAAGTTGTCGAAGTGTGAGTTTTGGCTGAGGAAAGTGAGTTTTCTTGGTCACGTGATTTTGAAGGGTGGTATAGCGGTGGATCCGTCGAAGATTGATGCCGTGTTGTAGTGGGAGACTCCAAAGTCTGTTTTTATTGGAGATTTATTAAAGGATTCTCTAAGTTGGATTTACCGTTGACTTAGTTAACTCGGAAAGGACAAGCGTACTTTTGGGATGCTAAGTGCGATAAGAGTTTCCAAGAGTTGAAGAAAAGGTTAACTTTAGTGCCAGTGTTAATTTTTCCGAATCCGAAGGAATCGTTTGTCGTGTATTGTGATGCATCTAAGATGAGTTTGAGTGGTGTGTTAATGCAGAATCGCCAGGTTGTGGCTTATGCGTTGAGGTAGCTGAAAGTGCATGAGAAGAATTATCCGACTCGTGACTTGGAATTGGCAGCAGTTGTGTTTGTGCTGAAGATTTGGAGGCATTATCTGTTTGGTTCTAAGTTTGAAGTGTTCAACGACCACAAGAGTTTGAAGTACTTGTTCGATCAGAAGGAGTTGAACATGAGGAAGAGGAGGTTGTTGGAATTCCTTAAGGATTATGATTTTTAGTGAAGTTATCATCCTGGAAAGGCTTATGTGGTGGCAGATGCTTTGAGTAGGAAGTCTTTGCATATGTCTGCTTTGATGGTTAAAGAGTTGGAGTTTATTGAGGAGATTGTCAGATTGCATGGCAATCCTTCCAGTATTATGTCAGATCGGGATTCGAGGTTTAATTCTAAGTTTTGGGAAAGTTTGCAAGCTGCTTTGGGAACTAAGTTAAGGTTGATTTCTGCTTATCATCCCCAGACTGATGGACCGACAAAGAGAACTATTCAGAGTTTGGAGGATTTGTTGAGAGCTTGTGTTTAGGAACAAGGTGTCAGTTGGGTCGAATGTTTACCGTTGATTGAGTTTACTTATAACTACAGTTTTCATCTAGTATCGGGATGGCGCCGTATGAAGCTTTGAATGGACGAAGGTGTAGGACGCCGTTGTGTTGGTATGAGTCAGGAGAAAGTGCTTTGTTAGGACCAGAAGTTGTGCAAGAGACTACGGGGAAGGTTAAGATGATTCAAGAGAAGATGATAGCGTCTCAGAGTAGGCAGAAGAGTTATCATGATAAGAGGAGGAAGGACATTGAGTTTCAGGTTGGTGATCATGTGTTCTTGAGAGTGAATCATGTAACCGGTGTTGGACGTGCTTTGAAGTGTCGGAAGATGACACCGCATTTTGTTGGACCATTTGAGATTGTTGAGAAGGTTGGAGCTGTAGAGTATTAGATTGCGTTACCGCCATCATTGTCGAATCTTCATAATGTGTTCCATGTGTCTCAGTTGCGGAAGTATGTATGATGTGCCTCCCGTGATTCAAGTGGATGATTTGGAAGTAAGGGATAATTTGACCGATGAGACTTGGCCAGTTAGGATTGAAGATTGGGAAGTGAAGCGTTTGAGAGGCAAAGATATCGTTTTGGTGAAAGTGATTTGGGTTGGACCGGCTGGTGAGAGTGCTACCTGGGAATCAGAGAGTAGGATGAAGGTTTCGTATTCAAAGTTGTTTTCTTTAGGTAATTTTTGAGGGCGAAAATTCTTTTTAGTGGGGGAGAGTTGTAACAACCCGTTTTTCGCTAGAATTATTTTAATTATTTGTTATGTGTGTTTATATGTGCTTGTATGTGTTTATTTGTCTCTGTGTGTATTTTATTCGTGATTAGTTGATTTTGGCGTAAGAGGGGTATTTGACACAAACAACATCTCCTCAATCCATGTCTCCCTCTCCAACTTCCTCACCCAGTCGACCTCCCTCCCCAACTTGGCCTCCCTCTCCTTGTCTGCAACCGAGTACTCCTCTATCCACATATGCATCACAATTGCCTATTACATTCAACCCACATACAACTCAAACACAACATCTCCCACCCATTTACCAACCTACATTGAGTTCAGAAACTAAACCTGTCACATGTAGCTAACATGGTATATATAAACCAAACCAAAAATACTACGGTCTTCAAACAAATATTACCAAATCTCCCCTCCCTCGTAACCTAGTTTCTGCAGTCAAAGATCTGAATTGGAAAATGGCTACGGATGACGAATATAATGCTCTTATTCAAAATAAGACGTGGGATTTAGTGCCTCGTCCAATTGATGTTAATGATATTAGATCTATGTGAATTTTTAGACATAACGAAAAATCTGACAGTTCTTTTGAGAGGCATAAAGCCCGACTTGTAAGTGTTGGTGTAGGTCAACAGATTGGTATGAATTATGGAGAAACTTTCAGCCCAGTTGTTAAACCGACGACTATTCAAGCAATTCTCAATCTTTCTCTCTCGAAAGCATGGCCTATACATCATTTAGATGTCAAAAATGCTTTTCTACCCTATGAACTCAAAGAAACAGTCTACATGTATCAACCATTGGGGTTCCAGGATCCAGATCACCCCGACCATGTCTGTCTTTTGCGCAAATCATTGTATGGCCTCAAGCAAGCCCCTAGAGCCTGGTACAAACGATTTGCTGATTACGTTTCATCTACTGGTGTCTTCCAAAGCAAGTCAGACAACTCACTGTTCATCTATCGAAGAGACACTACCATAGCTTATCTTCTGTTATATTTTTTGGGCATTTATGTTCGGGGTGACAATATGATCCATGAAATCCATATTCATCCATCCATCAAAAAAAAATAATTGTTAATGGATCGGTTTGGATCACTCCATTAAAAAGTATGGATGGATTGAGTCCATCCACTTTATATTCAAAATCCAATGGATTACCTTTTTAAAGAAAAAAAAACCAATGGATAACTTCAAATAATATTTAATCTTTTTTATTTAAATAAATATATATTTGATAAAATAAAAAAAATTAATTTTTAAAAAAACTGACAGGAATGTTTTTTAATATTTAAATATTATTTAATATTATTTTATTATAGGTGGTGGTCATCGTTGGAACTCCGCCGCCGACCACCGTGAGACTCTGGTGGACCACTGATGGCCGCTGAAAAATTGCCGGACCACCGCCGTGCGTCGCCATGGGTCGTTGGAGGACCGCCGTGGTCAACACCGGCGATAGTCCGTTGACCACCACCCACCACCACTGTCCACCATATTATTTTAAATTATTTAATTAATAACATTTAATATTTTAGTTATTGAATTAATTAAGATTTTCAATGTGATAGGAAGAAGTACGATTTACGGGCTAATTGATAGTAGTTAAGTGAAGATTAACACTCTTTGTTGGAATGATTGTGACCTTCCTAACTAGTTCGGTATATATCTCCCTAACATATCCGGTTTATATCTCCATAATGTATCCTGTGTAGTATATCATGTTTTACGTTATATGTTTTTGATGATGTTCTTTAATTTAGTTTATTGTTTTGTTATCACATTATGATTAGCATGTTAAAACACCTAGCATCTATATGTCTTAAGTTTGGGTTCTTGTCTGTCCTTGTGAAAATGTTTCAAATATCCTTTTATGCCTTATGAATCGATTCATTATACAATGAATCGACTCATCAAAGTCTCTGACTTCTGATGAATCGATTCACAACTTCTTGAATCGATTCATACTTGAATCGTCTCACCAAACTCTTTGGTCCTCACTGAATCGATTCATCAGAAGGTTGAATCGTATCAATCTTCATCCTGGGCTCACTTGAATCGATTCACTTACACACTGAATCGATTCATTCTTCATACAAATTTGTGATGTCTTTTGCTGTCTGAATCGATTCACTCATTTATTGAATCGATTCACTCTGTTGTTTTTGTGCGAAAAATCAGTCTTATCAACTCTCTCTATAAATAATGTTGGAACAAAATACGTTTAACAAACATTACCCTTAGAGTGGGGGAGATTGTTAGAACGAAAAATGTTTAACATATGTTACCCTTAGAGTTTTGATGATAACAAGGTATTAAAAATTGTCAATTGGATATGCTAATATTTGTTCAAGTGTACAGGACCATAGACAAAATTTTATATCTTTAAGAGGTTCTGGAAGAACAAAAGAGAGCAAAAGAATCAACAAAAAGGAAGCTTGAAGCGTCTGAAGAAAAGTGCTCCTGAAGTAGAAAGTGCTCTTGAAGTGATGACGTCATCAGAAGCAAGTTCATCAGAAGCGCATCATCAGAAGCAAGATCACCAGAAGCTGAAGTTCATCAGGAGATGAAAAATCTTAAAGATTCAAAAGCTGGGAATATGTTTTAATCTTGTCTAAGCCTTGCAAAAAGACTAAAAGAGTGTATCAATAACCCTTGAGATGAAATTTGAAAGCATTGGATGCTTGTTCTATCAAGAGCGTTGACAAAGGACAATTGTACGAACTGTACAACCACTTCCTTCGCTACTATGTTCGTGTCTCTGCATTAAGACAAGGATAACAGCTCTGCCTGCAGAAATGTTCCTTCATACAAGGAATGCATTTGAAATTGATCCTTCATAGGACAATAACCATATCAGACAAAAGATCATTGGTGATTATCAACAAGCTTCAA
>Ga0228711_1005888_pt1 | contig 18493 bp, 8 predicted proteins | sample MedpolnodulmetaG_2_FD_177996 | JGI IMG/M metagenome (GOLD analysis project Ga0228711, IMG submission 177996) | Root nodule microbial communities from Medicago polymorpha collected in Santa Monica, California, United States - brown nodules | ecosystem: Host-associated > Plants > Roots > Nodule...
CATTAAAGCTTGCACCTTATTCGATGTCTTTTCCAATACCAGTAGTTTATGGATCTTCTTGGTCTACATCAGTATTGCAGTCAAGCCATACATATATCTCAATAAACGTCGTCCAACCAAAAAGCGTAACCAGCAAAGCTGAAAAAAGGGGAAGAAAAAATATAAAAGAATTAGATGGGAGAAAGAGAGTGAGAGATACACCCAATTCAACCAATGAGTAGTCTGAAGAATTCCAATCTAGATCATCAAAAATCATTATAATCACCTTCTCATAAATTTTCTGAAATCCCTCAGATTTCTCTTCACAACAATGAAAGAGATTAATGAATAAAAGAGTTTATGCAATTTAATGTTGTTGAGTGTAATTGAAATAAAAGAGTGAAAGTACTATTTGCCTTAGTGGCGGATTAAATAAACTATGGATTAATAGGAGCGATCTGTTTGCCAGAGGAGGTAGGAAAATAGGATAATTTGTTAAGCAACGATTGGATTAATAGGAGCGATCTGTCTTTTCAAAAAAAAAAAGAGCGATCTATTTTTTTAAAAAATAGGAGCGATTCTTGATATTTAGTTTGGAAATGATTTTGTTTTTTTTTTTAATAAAAGGAAATAACAGGAGTGATGTGCTGTTTTTTTTGTTATGGAAAAGAATAGGAGGATTTGTTTATTTGTTTAGTAAAATTAAGGAGAAAAATTAGACGCGATTTGTTTATTTTGATTTCCATAACAATTAACATTTTGATTAAATTAAATAGGGTTAATTAAATAGGGTTAATATAGTAAAATTAAGCAAAGAAGTTAGGTTAAATCTAGGGCAAAATTTTGCGTTCGGGTTAACTTTAAGAAATAAGAGAAGAGATAAAAAATAGGTTTGTTTTGTTTTTCATAAAAAATAGGGTAATTAGTTTAGTTTAGGTTTCATAAAAAAATAGAGTACGATTTTATTTTGTTTTTAATAAAAAAATAGGTTTGTTTTGTTTTTCATATATGAGCGATCTGTTTTTTCAAAAAAATAGGAGCGATCTGTTAACAAAACAGGAGCGATCTGTTTTTTCAAAAAAATAGGAGCATTTGAAAATAACATTTTGATTAAATTAATTAGGGTTAATTAAATAGGGTTAATACAGTAAAATTAGGCAATGAAGTTAGGTTAAATCTAGGGCAACATTTTGCGTTCGAGTTAACTTTAAGGAATACTAGACTTTTGGCCCGTACATCGCACGGTCTGACGTATTGTTTAATATTCGCATAAATTATTTATAAATCAACGCATATTAAATAAACTATCTATCTTATAAAATGTTATCCAATGGCTAAAGTGTTGAGACGTTAAATGAATGTAAGAAATGTATCAATTAAGAGAATTATTGTATCATATGACGTAGGAAAATAGGATAATTTGTTAAGTAAGGATTGGATCAATAGGAGCGTTCTGTTTTTTCAAAAACATAGGAGCGATCTATTAACAAAATAAGAGCAATCTTTAATTTCAAAAAAATAGGATTGGATTGGATTTGATTTAGGAGTGATCTATTGTTTTTGATTTCAGAAGTATTTGAAAATAATATTTTGATTAAATTAAATAGGGTTAATTAAATAGGGGTAATACAGTAAAATTAGTCATTGAAGTTATGTTAAATCTAGAACAACATTTTGCATTCGGATTAACTTTAAGAAATAAGAGATAAAAGATTAAAAACAACAAGTCAAGCACGGTACCGTTTCTTTAAACTTTATATTGTTTTTATTATAAAAATCTATATTTTTTATCATAAACAAGTTATACAGGTATCGTGCCTAACTTAAAATCTATATTTGTTTTATTAAAAAACAAGTCAGGCACGATTACTCTACTCCTATTTTACCCTTTCATCATCCGTTGTGCAACATTGTCCATTTTGCACTTAAACTCCTCATTAAATATAATATTAAAGAGTTTTTTTATCATGTGCAAATTTGCACATGTTAAAAAGTTTAAAGTAGTAATTTTGACTTGAAATTTGTGTTTTTTATATTAAATATGTAACTTTTAATCAATAATTGTTGGTTTTCAATAAAAAAATACTATTTTTAATAGTCGGTATACAAATTATAATTAATTAAACTATCAAGCTTTTGAAGACTATCTACGACGGAACATCCATCCATTTTGGATGGTTAAGTTGATTATATACGTACATATAATTTATTTTATAACTTTTTATTGTTAATAGTAGAAAAACATACAACTTATCCAACTTAACACCTCAATTTTTTTATCAAATGGATATGGATCCCACAAAAAACTCAAAATTATTACATTTCATCAAAAAATATTTATTTTAATACAATTTAATTTTTGCGACTCATAAAAGACTGAAGTGAGATAAAATGTTTCCATAATCATCATTCTCTACAAATGGATGAAAGATTCACCATTGTGAATTGTGATGCTCTAATGTCCGGAAAAATGTCAAAAAATTTGATAAACAGTTGACATTAATAGTCTTTACATCATGCTAACAAATATTCTAAGATATTAAAAGCATACGATTTTTTATTGAAAATATATATTTTTTAAATATTTGAATTTGCATTTTTCATGAGAATATTAATATATTGATTTCCTTAACTTATGTCATTATGAGCTCTTTAACATTTTTCATAGTTTTGATAGCAAATTAAGTGTTTGTTTGGTTTCACGGTATAAATTAATTTTGAAAGAATTGATTTTGGTTAAAAGTGATTTTTTTATCGGACTAAACGTGAGTTAAATACAAGGTTGTTCATGTTTGAATTTATTCATGTAAAAGTAAATTAAATAATAAATTTAAAGGTGAAATCAATTACAAAAATCAAAAGTTATAAACTCTAGATTCATGCATAATCGATTCTACTTTAACCCATCCATACATATCAAAATTAATTTTATATCAGATATTTTCTTTTGAAAGATAGATAAAATCAATTTTAACCCTTCTTTAATTGAAATCAAACATACAAGAAAAAAAAAGGAAAATGAACCAAATGTTCTTAAGATATTGTTTAAACATCCACCCTCTTTAATTGAAATCAAACATAGAAGAAGAAAAAAATATTAACATATATTTGCAAGACATTGTTTAAAAATATATTTTTAGTAAAAATCGCATACTTATGATTGTTGATCATTATACGAGTTTAATTTGTATTTTAAAGTCAAAATTTCAAAAAAAAACAATTCAAAGCATTAAATAGTGCAATTAGTAGTAAAAGCTGCAATGTTTGTTTGAGAAAACTATGCTCCCAAGGGCAAGGGAATGAAGAACAGGGCAAAGTAGGATATATACTAGTATTTGAAACGATTCGTGGGACCCACTTCTGCTCCTCTTTTACCCTTTGATCAGCTGCAGGCTGCAGGCAGTGTCGTCAATCAACATACAAAAATCACGCGCCCCTTTCTCTTTCTCTGTCTTTAGCTGTCTCTTCGATCCATCCTTTCTTTTCTTTTCTTTTTTTTATTTAATTAATTCTTCTCACTTTGTTACTCTCCCGCAACAACAAGAAGAAAATCAATCTTCCAATCAATTTCAAATTAGGGTTTCTCAATTCCTCCTACAATGTCTGGACCCCTTGATCGTTTCGCTAGACCTTGTAAGTACCTCTTCAATCTTCAATTCTCGTTAAGGATTGTGTTGAATTCGTTTAATTCATGTTTGAATTTGTGAAATTTTTCAGGTTTTGAGGGCTTTTCTGGCAGTGATGAGAAGCGAGAGAGAAGATCTGATTTTGAGAATTCAGAAGATGAAAGGAGAACCAGAATTGGATCCTTAAAAAAGAAAGCTTTAAGTGCATCAACCAAGTTCAAGCATTCTCTTAGAAAGAAGAGTGGTAGGAGAAAGAGTGATGGACGTGTTAGCTCTGTTTCAATTGAGGATGTTAGAGATGTCGAGGAGCTTCAAGCTGTTGATGCTTTTCGTCAGTCTTTGATCATGGATGAGTTGCTTCCTCAAGCTTTTGATGATTACCATATGATGTTAAGGTGCTGATCATTTTATTTACTCCTTTCTACTTATTTTCATTATTGATGTTATAATTTAATTGATTTTGTAGATTTCTGAAAGCAAGGAAATTTGATATTGAAAAAGCAAAGCATATGTGGGCTGACATGCTACAATGGAGAAGGGAGTTTGGTGCTGACACCATTATGCAGGTAAAATGCATATAGAATTTGGGGCTTTTGTTTTGTTTGGCTTCGGTTTATCAAGGTTTAATAACATGAAACAAGCTATAGATGTTTAGGATATGTTTGGATCCATGATTTTGGAGAGGAGAACTTGTTTTTCTTTTCTAAATTAAGGAAGTTATTATATTATATATTTCTAAAAATGAATTAAGTCCGGTTGAAATGTTTTATGGTCATCTATTATGTTATGTTAGAATATAGACTTGTCCCTCTAAAGCTTCCCTTTCCAAAGCCCTGGATTTGAGCATACCCTGAAGTGATTGATTGCCTTACCTAATGTTGTGTTTTGGATCAGGATTTTGAGTTCAAGGAGTTAAATGAAGTTGTGAAGTATTATCCACATGGCCATCATGGTGTGGATAAGGAAGGAAGGCCTGTTTATATTGAAAGACTTGGAAAAGTTGATCCGAACAAACTGATGCAGGTTACAACTATGGATAGATATGTAAAGTACCATGTGCAAGAGTTTGAGAAATCTTTTGCAATAAAGTTTCCTGCTTGCACTATTGCTGCAAAGAGGCACATAGATTCAAGCACCACAATCTTAGATGTTCAAGGAGTGGTATGTTTCTAGTAATTATTCCTCTTTGCGTTCACTGAAAGCCGAAGTTCTAAATCATTCAATTCAATTTTCAGGGCCTTAAGAATTTTACAAAGTCAGCCCGTGAACTCATTCAGCGGTTGCAGAAGGTCGACGGTGACAATTACCCCGAGGTGCGATATCTCATTGTCAGATTGTCTGTATATTGATTTTGCTATTCTTTTTGAACGCTACATGACTAGGTTTTGGAATTCCAACTGTTACTATTCCCACAGTGTGATAACTGTTTTTTTTTGTGCTGATACAGACACTCTGCCAAATGTTTATCATAAATGCCGGCCCTGGATTTAGACTGTTGTGGAGCACTGTCAAGTCTTTTCTGGATCCTAAAACTACTTCAAAGATCCACGTAAGTTAAATGCCATCTTCTAGCTGTTTTAAATTCTTTTCGATGATATTATAAGTTGCTGACATTGCCCAATGCTTGGTTGGAAACATTACTTAGGTTCTCGGAAACAAGTATCAAAGCAAATTACTTGAAGTAATTGATGCCAGGTACATTATGGCTCTATGATGTCTTTTTCTATTGACAAATGCATTTTTCTGAGAAGCCTAACCTAACACATTGTGCACTTAATGTAGTGAGTTGCCGGAATTTCTCGGAGGTACCTGCTCTTGTGCAGATGAGGGAGGATGCCTTAGATCTGATAAAGGGCCATGGAAAAATCCTGAAATATTGAAGGTCATATGCTATTATTGGTTGATTTTTATACTATACCCGTCTGACTTGTAATAGGCTGACAGTTGATTGTGTTTGCACTTTTTGTAGATGGTTCTCAATGGCGAACCACGGCGGGCAAGACAAGTAGTTAAGGTTCTCAACAGTGAAGGGAAGGTTATTGCATATGCAAAGCCACGATACCCAATGGTAACTCTTCGCATGGCTGATTGTTGCTTTGATCAAGTGGAGCCAATTTAGTGTTTCACATATTTTTCTCAGTGGTATATTTATCATACATCATTCTTACTTTTGTTACTCTCACCTAACAGGTAAAAGGAAGTGATACATCTACTGCCGAATCAGGGTCAGAAGCTGAAGATATAGCTTCTCCAAAAGCAATGAAGAGCTATTCACACCTTAGACTGACCCCTGTTCGTGAGGAGGTAAGTCTTGACCTATTCTACAAATTGCTATTTACTTCAAAACATATAATAATAACTAATCTGACAGGACATTGTGGTGTTGCTTGATCCACGTAGCTGATTACATATAGTGAAAAAAAGACCTTGGTTGTTGTTTGTTGCAGTCCACAATATTTGCAGATATTGTGATGATGATGATGATAATCAAAGTAACATTAAGAAACCTGTTCAGAGAATTTTCCCTTTTCTGTTTCAGTTATAATACTAGTTCACATTTTGTTATTTGTCAGGCTAAGATAGCAGGAAAGGCAAGTTATGCTAACATGTCTGGGTATGATGAATATGTTCCAATGGTAGACAAACCTGTTGATGCTGAATGGAAGAGGCAAACATCTCTACAGAGGTCTCACACCTTCAAAGGTTGGTGGCTTCTTGGTATTTATTGATGCACCCTTTTAATGAATCTTCTTATTTTGCTTATTCACTAAAATTTCACCCAATTGGACAAATAGTTCTACTAGTATGATATTTTGTTAATTATGACATCGGTTTTTGATAATTGTGTCTAGACTATGCCACACCATTACAACCTCAATTTAGCATTCATGGTTGTAGTATGAATTATTTATATTGTGCTATAGCCTTTTTGGGGTTGGCTACTCCATGCTGATTGACAATTATGGATCATTCATATAGTATCTGGATTTCATTTGCATGTAAATTTCAAAAAGGCTTTTGATGAGGGGGTCTGTTAGAGGTCTAAACCATTCTTTGACTTGTATAAAAGAGTTCGAGCTTTTAGGAGACGTAGTGCTTGATAGCCATACTTGGTTTCTTGATTTTAATTATTAAAAGTAATTTTCTCCAGCAAAAGTTTAATCGGATTTCCAATACAGGAACACGTCCTCTTCCTGACATACAAAACACTCCAGAAGGAATTAAAGCTCGGGCTTGGGTAGCCCTCGCTGCCTTCTTCCTGACGTTATTTGCTCTTTTCCGTCAAGTTGCTTGCCGCATGACCAACAAACTTCCTGCAATATCATCTAATGATGATCAGAGAATTTCAGAACCAACTCCCGAGACAACAAACATGGAAGTCCTTCCTTCAACAAGCCAAGCACAGACAGAGGAAAATCTCTTTCCCTCCTTGCTGAAAAGGTTAGGTGAGCTTGAAGAGAAGGTTGACACACTACAATCTAAGCCATCTGAAATGCCTTACGAGAAGGCGGAATTGTTGAATGCTGCGGTCTGCCGGGTGGATGCTTTGGAAGCAGAGTTAATTGCTACTAAAAAGGTAGGATGCAATATTTTTGTTTAACATCAAGAAAGTATTTTTGTTTAACATCAAGAAAGCAAAGTAATGGATATGAGTTTTATAATAGCCGGGTACATGAGATACATGTTTTTCCTTCTTTTTCCTCTTATTCTTATTATCTTCAAATTTAATGTTAAAAACATGTCGCAGCTTCTTGCTAAACTGGCAAGGTATAGTGTGATGATGTGAACAAAGCACTATCTCCTAGATTTGTTACCAAATATGGGCTCTAATATTTGATTTTTCTGGATTGTGCATAGGCTCTCTACGAAGCTTTAATGAGGCAGGAAGAGCTACTTGCTTACATAGACCGCCAAGAAGAAGCCAAGTTACGAGTAAGTTGGCATCTGTATTTTCTTAGCAAAGTTAAAAATTTGAAAGGGGCATTTTTCAGATTTCTGATATTTCTGCTTCATTTTCTTTATTTCAATCAGAAAAAGAAGTTTTGTTGGTGAGCTATATGGCTAATAGAAAGATGCTCCAGAGAGGAGGATGTTTCTCCCGGCACGACCACAGTTGTACTTATACTTACGAACCGTTGTACCCATGTTGTAACTCTATCCACTGTTTTTCAGTGTACTATGAGTAAAACTAAGCGGATAATTACTTCAAATGTGTGTATATCCAGAATAGCATCGTTGCTAGCTTGTGAAACACAGGCTCTTTCAGTTTTTGTTTGTCTTTGTATCTGGTTTGTTTTCCTTGGTTGAAAAGATTTAGTTGTTGGCACAATTTCTTGCTTATCTTGTCCACTGGTTTTTGTATATCTGCTTTCTACAGAAGTAAAACGTTGGTCTATTGTTTATTCATGGGTGTTTGCTTCCGGTGTGTTGGTTATTTGGTTTACAAGCACGCGTTCTTCTAATGCGTACGTACAAAATTTAAAGAGTGTTTTTAATTGTTTGTTTATAATCCAGCGGAGCTTTTGAGGCACCGAAAAACAACACAGGAGTTGGTTGGTACTTGGTATAAAAAGTCAATATCTTTAATAAGATCTAGTTGCAGATAGAGAGAGAGCTGGTCAAAAGAATATATTGGAGGAGACTAGGCTATGCGACATACATGTGCTGCATTTATGAATTGCTGTTTCCGAAATGACTGCCAAACCAGACGCGTCAGGATAAATAATTTAACTGTTATTGAGGCAGGGTAACTGTAATATTTATTTCAACCGGTGTCTTTGTATATATTACAGATCAGATATTTATTGAACTTAAAAAATAATACTCCCTCACCATTTCTTTTTAAGCGTCTTTGTTTAAAGAAATTTTTTGTTCCTACTCCCTCCCTTTTTATCCGTCTTTCTTTTTCTTAAAATAATTGTCACTTTAGAATACTAATGCAACATTTATTATTTTTTTCCAGTACTATATCTTTGTTTATTGAATCTCATTCAACTTAACTACTTCATTAACTACACTTAATAAGGGTGTTTTGGTAAATGATCCTAATTTTACCATCAAAATCAACATAATTAATTAATTGTTCATAAACCTTAAACACTATTTTTTAGAGACCGAGGGAGTATTTAAGTGTCACTTACAAAAAAAATTACATGTAATTTTAGTCCTTGCTAAAACTAAATTTGTTTAATTATATTTAAACTCTTTAACTTTTTGAACGATTTTTTGGAGGCATGTTGAAAACATTATAAAAAGTTCCTTTACTAAAATTTAGAATTTTTTAACATGAGATGAATTAAATATGAATTTTTTAAACAACAAAAGTTCAATATAAAAGTCACAAAAATGTGGACGTGGAAATCAAATTTTGAACTAATTTTTTGTAGAGAAACTTTTACTGATATTCTTAACACGTCTACAAAAATTTGTTCAAAAACTTAAGAGTTTATACATAATTCAACAAATTTGGATTTAGTAGAGACTAAAATTGAATGCAGTTTTTTTTTTATAAGGACTTAAAAAGCTATTAAAATTAAATAAGGACTAAACTTAAAAGATCCCGATTTTATGGGGATTAAAAACATATTTAACCATAAGATTATTATAGTAAAAATATAAATTATTATATAAAAAGTAGCAACATTTGTTGATTGTCTTAGTTTGTGTAAAATGTTAAAATGTGACAATTAAAAATGAACGGAGGTATTAGTTTTTTAACTTATAAATGTGACCGAATGAAGCATATCTTTTAAAAAAAGAGACTATTATTGGAACAACAATTTTGGAACAATAAAAAGTATACGATCAATGTAAGTATTGATATGAAAACCAAAAGATAAATGCTAGCACACTCAGTTTTGAACATTCTTTTAAGCACTCACGCTTTTATTGGATGAAATCAATGTATGTTCCACCACTTTGTGTGAGTTCTGTTTTCAATGTGTAGATACACAATGATTTAAACCAATAAGAAAGTGAATATTAAAGAGAATGTTCAAAAGAGAGTGTTGCTAGCACCGTTCAAATCAACATACTAAAGATAGTATTAAAAACAATAAGTATATGAGAGTTGTCTCAATAGTTATCGAAAAACGATTGTATAAATAACATGCCAAGGAATTTAAAGAGTGTTTTAAAGACATTGGTTAAAGTATAGAAAAGACTATTTATTGTTACTCTTATCAATATAATAATTACACCACATTAATCAAAGGATATTTGTTAGCATTCATTAAATAATTCTCTAAGAACACTCATTAATATTTTTTAATTTAGAAAATTCTCAATTGTTAAGTATAGTAGTTTTTTTGTTAGTTCGTCTGAAAATTAGAGGTTCAAAATTGCACAATTGATAAATTAGAGGACCAAAAGTGAATTTAAGTTTTTTTCTTTATGTAAAGAGTTAGTTTAAGACGAGCTTACCTGGAATACATTTTGTAAGTCTAGTCGTTGATAAGGCGGTTTAGATTGGAAATACAGTTAAAAAAAGACTGATTGCATAATGTACATGGAGAAACATCTTTTACATTAAGTTTGAAGATTGCGCACAGGCAAAGGGGTTGCAATAATATTATGAAAACCAAATGTTACTCAATGGGTTTGAGACTCAATAATAATAATGTACACAATTGTCAAAAGATGGCAAACTTTATTAGTTTTTTTTAATGGAATAATAATAACAATACTCTCTTTAGAAGATAGGTGAATGGTGCAGGGCATGTAATATAGAAAGCCTCCAACTTTACAAGTGTTGGTTTTTGAAGGTCACATAACAAACACAGTTATCACTTCACCAGTGGAAGCGGAACTGTAAGCACAAACCAAATAAAGTTTAGTTTGTGAACAAAAGAACTCTATAGAAAAAAATCTTTATGAAAATGCACAACAGATGTAACGTACCAACTTCTTCTTCTTTTTCTTCTTGTCAATTTGATCTTCAAGTTCTACTTGTCGAGTAAGGGCATCTCCTAGTGCCTAAAGTCCAATTAGGGAGTTAAATTAATTGCATATAACATAACATTTGTATTATAGTGAATGTTTGAATTCTCTAAAGCATATAAAATAAAAGTATTAAGTAATTTCTAAAGTATATAAAATTCTTCATATTTTAGTGTATGTTTGAATTCAGAGTGAAATTGTCAGAATCGCAACGAACCACTTCTATTTTGCAAAAGCTACATTTCGTAACTTCAACAAAGTCATGTAATTTTGTAAACCCTAAACCCTAAACCCTAAAAATGATGAAAAATAATTGTATTAGTCTATAGCAATGAAAAATAAATTGGAGAGATTGACAATTTGAAGACTAAATTGATAGTTTATTTGTTTATTTTCCAAAATAAAGAAGCATTACTAGTACCTTTTTGGTTGCACCCAACTCTTGTTCAAGAGTACTGACCCTGGTTAGAGCATTATTAAGCATTTCCTCTTTTTCTGGAGGCATGACAGGCTTAACACTGAGAACAGTGACTTTCTCTTCAAGTTCAGCCATGCGCTTCATCATGGCCATATACTCATTGTTTGAAATTGCAGGTGCTTTCATCATGGAGCCATCATAATACACTGAGTTGCCACCATAAAATGCTGCTTCTGTGATTTTCCTTGGCATGCTACTTGTCATGCGAATTATGGTCACAATTCCCATAACAAGTGCCATTATTCCACCCACAAATTGTTTGCTAAATCCACCAGAATTCATTCCATTATTGTTGGACAAACAATCTGCAGCATAAGGATTTTTTTTTTAATAATGGTAGAAATGAAAGAACAAAATGGTCTGTTTGAATTGACTTTATCTACTGATATAAACACTTGCGAGACTATTTCAGAGAGTTTATGGAAATAACTTATGTCATGTCCATAGGCTGATTTCATCTTATTTTCATAAACTCTCCATGATAACTTACGAAAACAGCTTATAATTATATAAACATGATTTGACTTTATTTTATCTCTTGTTATAGAAATAACTTAAACGTAAGCACTTTTATGATAAGCATTTATCCTATGAGGGGTTAATTAAGCTGTTTATTCAAATGTCTACCTTTCGAAAGCACATATTTGTCATTTTGTATTGTTTTCTTCCACGAAGAATCAACTGCTTTGTCAAGTACTGGAACAAAGGAATCATACTGATAAACCTGCAACACACAGTATTTAAAAAAGGTAGCAATGGAGTTGGAATTTTTTTATTTTAATATCATTAACTAATGAAATTTGGTCTAATTCGGCTTGAAAAGAAGGTCCAATTGTGCCATATATCTTAAGCATTCATCTACATTGTCTCAAATTTCAGATAAACAAACAAGGAAGGTATTCCTAAAACTTACACCATAGGATTTGGGTTGATCTAAACAATGAACATCAAGTGTCTCTGGAAATGAATCTTTGAATCCCTTCTGATATGCAGTTTCTTCTTGTTTGATTGTTTTCTCCTCAGTTCCGGATAAAGCTTTTATTGTGTATCTGCCAACACCATTTTGAGCCATCTAATTCATCCAAGGAAATGTAATTACCTTATTGTTTTTCTTTGCTTTATTAAAAATATTATGTCACAATGGAAATTCATCATTTTGACAACAAAACTACCTTCAAGATCTCTGGATCATTCCATGGACCCTTGTCAGATAGCATGCAGCCACCTTTATCGGCACAAGTACAAGTACCACCCAAGAATTCTGGAAGTTCACTGGTAAATAAATTTACATTAACATATTAGGTGTTATTCATTGTTATAAGTAGTCATCATAAATTAAAAAAAATCAATGAATTTTATAAGGAAGAATTAACTTTACTGACTTCTTAATTAAGTCACGCTAATTTTCAATGAAAAAGGAGATAAATTTTACCTGGCATCAATGACTTCAAGCAACTTGCTCTGGTATTTGTTACCTAGGACCTGGTCAATGAATCATTAATATGTTCATTTCCTTGCTTAACAAGTTAACTAAAAATAAACCATTAGTAGAAATCTGTAAGTAGTCTGAAAATGCTTACATGGATTTTTGAGGTGGTTTTGGGATCTAGGAATGACTTTACAGTGTTCCACAATAGCCTAAATCCAGAACCAGCATTGATGATGAACATACGGTTCAGGGACTGTGTGGAAAGAAAAGTTCAATTAGGGTAAATTTGGAAGTCCATTTAAACTATTGCCATGCCATGATAGAAGAGAGAGGATTTTTCTACAACCAAGTTTTAGACAACTTTCATGACAACGTAAATTGGATGTGGTCAACCCTAGTTTTTAGGTGTTAAACTACATGTGGATTTGAACACATGATAATTATGGTTAATCGCGTTTAAATTTGTGGTTAATGACGCACCATTAATGGTTGATGAGATTTGATACCTGATATATTCATTAACTAACTATTTGAACTACGTTAACCACTTAGATTTGTTCTTATAACACAACTGATGGATAAATCAGTATACCTCAGGATAGTTGTCACCATCAATCTTCTGAAGCCTCTGGAGGAGATCCCTTGCAGCTTTGTTCATACTTCTAAGACCCTAATTACCAATCATGCTAGTCAGTAATTATGTGAAACTTATTTCCATATGAACATAACCATTGAAATGATATCCATAATAATATCTTGTAATAGACATTGTTATCATTTTGGATTTGAACCTGGATCCTCTATCGCTGCAGAACTATAACGCAACCGTAGAGGATCCAATTTGGTTAGATTTATGGTAACTATCATTTAAGGTGTTAAAATAGTTTTTTTTTTCTCTTATTGGTTATTCTTTAGGCATAGAAGAATTAAAAAATAAATTAGTCAGAATTTTGTACACACCACTCCTTGCACATCCAAAATAGTTGTGCTTTGGTCAATATGCTTCTTTGCTGCAATTGAACATGCAGGCAACTTAACAGCAAAAGCCCTCTCAAACTCTCGTACATGGTACTTGAGATAACGTTCCACTGATGTTACTTGCAACAACTTGTTACAATCAACTTGACCCAATCTTTCAATGTAAACAGGTCTTCCATCCTTATCAACTCCATGATGTCCTTGTGGATAGTATTTTAGAACTTCATCTAGTTCCTCGAATTCAAAATCCTTATAAAAAAACAAAACAAGCAATTTATGATAAGATGCATATATAAAAATGTTATGTAAAAGTACATGACATGAACATGATTTATTTATTTTTTCTTTGGAATATACCTCCATGATAGTGTCAGCACCAAATTCCTTCCTCCACTTAAGCATATCTGTCCACATTTGTTTTGTTTTCTCTATGTCATACTTTCTTGCCCTCAAAAATCTAGACCATGGTATATTAACATTACAGGTCCATTATAGCATTGAAATCAAATCAAGGTATTAAATAAAGTTACTCATGCGATAACGATATTTGAAAAATACCCTATACTCATGTTCTGTTAAGTGTTGAGTGAATTGATTTTGTAAAATTGATTTTGGTTAAATTCAAATCAAGGTATTAAATAAAGCTACTCATGTGATAACTATAAATATGTAACTGAAAAATACCCTATGCTCATGTTCCGTTATGTGGTGACATTGACAAAATTTGATTTTGACCACCTAATTGGTTTTGTAAAAAAGAGTGATTTTTATCGATTGATGTTTAAATCAATTTTTTTTGTGTGTGTGCATACATGCTAATAAATTGAGAATCGATTTTGTCATTGCAGAAGCCTAAAATACTAACTTTTAGATAAAAATTAATTTTGAAATTGGAACCAATTACAAGGTGGAAAGCCAAACATAACAATTCACGGACAAATCATATTTGACTAACCCAAACACAATTCTAAAAGATACAAACATGAAAGTAAAATGATCTATATTTGAATATATTCATAAAAAAAATTAATTTTATCAATTTATCTTTGGATAAGAATTGTTTTTTTGTGTGCGTACATCCTAATAAATTTGAGAATTGATTCCATTACCACAAACATTGGAAATATTATCTTTTAGATAGAATTGATTGATTTTGAAACTTGAGTCAATTGTATAAAGGAAAAAGTCAAACCTAACTATTCACGGTCAAATCATATTTGACCAACCCAAACGTGCTTCTAAAGGTACAAACATGAAACCAAACAGTCTATGTCACAAATGTTACCTTAGCATCATATGAGGATCATCATGCTTTGAGGGTAAGAGCTCTTCTAAGATAAGTGTTTGGCGAAAAGCATCAACTGCTTGTAACTCTTCTGCATCAAAACTATCCTCAATACAGATAGACATAACTCTGCTGTGCTTCCTCCCTTTCTTGGTGAATGAATTTTTGAACTTGCTTGAGGCAGTCATTGCCACCTTCTTTATAGACCCAACCCTTTTCTTTTTTTCATCCTCAGAATGTTCCATCTCATGACCTGTGTTCACAAAGAAAAAAAAAATTAATTCAGAGAAAGTTTTGGCAATTTTTATTTTTATTTTTTTGGTACCACCTCTTACCTTATCAATTAATAACATAGAATGCAAGACAGGAATGGAGCTATATACATTAATGCATTGTTCATTTGTTTCATAACATTACATAAGATTAAAATGCTTCATTTTGATATAATTATCTCTTTTCCAATCATAACATTAACATTTCACGTTTTACCTAGTATAAAACAGAACCATATAGAATAGTGCATGATTATTAAAATATACTTAAATGCAAACAAAACTGCAGAGTATGCATGCATTTGATGAAACATATATAAAATTGAAGAATTTAGTTAGACTCACCAATTTTGACAGGTCGGTCAAGAGGTGCGGGCATAACATCACACATGATTGATCGAATATTGCAAGATAACTCGAATGATCAAATACAGCCCTTAGGCAGGAGAAAATCAAGCACTAGCATACATCAAATCCCCACAATCGAGGCTTATGTGCACCTGTTAATTATATCACACGTGAAACAACATGTTAGAAACTTAAAAAAAAAACAATTATCTACATAATATAACCAACAAAACAACATTTTATTGTTAATGATGAAATGCAGATGAATTAAGGAACTAGAAATGCAAGAATGGTTGTAGATGAAGGTGATAGAGAATATTGAAACGTACGTACCTTTGACACAGGAATGTAGCTAGGGGGTTTGAAAAGGAAGACAAAAATGCAAATATATCATCCGAATAAATCTCAAACAAATGCGGCTATGATGTGATATCAAGGTCAAAATGGTAAAGTCAGCCAGGTTGGTGTACAATTTTAGACCTTGCTGTTTTTGTTTATTTATTAACATTGACTATATTTCAGGTGTGGTTGATTTAGTATTGGCGAAATGCAAGCCACTCCGTTCCTTCACAATCAAATTCCTACGCAATCTTACCAACTCATCAAATATATAGATAGACACTCCATGCATTGACCACCAAAAAGATTTCGTGCAAGAGTTACGTTAGGACCTTATAACAAATCTTGACCGTTTAATCTTCAATCGACAATGTTACCGTTGTAAAATCGATTATAAAACCTAAACCATCCAATCTTAAGTCATTGGTTGTGAAGGAACTACAACATGAAATTGCATGTTTTTTATTTATTAATTTAGAGGTTACATACAACAAGTATTGTAATAACTTGTCTAAATTTTAATTTTTCACAATTTTATTTTAAAAAATTAAATGTTGGATATTTTTTTTTACAACGATAAAAAACTTGTTGGTGCAAAAAAGGTAGAACCGTTTCCAAAATGAAAAAGGTATAAATAGTGTGTATATAGTCTGATTTTTATTGATCTCTTGAAATTTAGCTGGCAATACAAGTCAGCTGGTATATATGCGATGTGGTGCTCTACCACTAAGTCCGACTATTCATGCCTTTGCTTGCTACCATGTTCACCAAAATGAAAACGCACATTCAACAACGTTCACTACAGGAGAGGAGAGGGATCCAAAACAAAAACATTAATAAAAAAGAGATACCTTGTCTCCAATTCCCTACAACTACAACTTATCTTTCTTTTGGTATTTTATCTGAGGTGATCAAAATGTTAGTTTGATGTCGAACATCAACCGTGGAGATGTGAGTTATGGGTATATGTAAACAATTCAAATTGCGTGAGAACGGGATGTAAAAAATGGATAGAGGGTGTGTGTAAGTGTGAGTTATATGTTTCACGTCAGGTCGTCAAATAAAAAAGTAGAGGTTGATCACTTTATAAGTGAGTTAAATTTATTGCCTTAAGGTTTTAAAAGCATGTTTGCCTGTGCGTTTGTCATCCACGTTTTGAAGAAAATCACGGTGAGTTATCACGTTGACACAAAAGCTACAATTGCTAGCTTAATAAAATCACGGTAATTTTGCTTGGAAAATCACGCCAGCCGTGCTTTTGTGTTGCTAAACTCTATACCAAACAGGCTATAAGTAAAAGTGTAGTGTCTCTCTTACTGGTGTGATTGCTCTTATCTAATGTGAGTTATCCACCAGACTCCCCTCGTGACCCAACATATAGTGTGTCCCTTGCATTTATGATGAATGGTGCCTTTTATAGACTTGGTTTTGGAGTCGTTGGTCGGTTAATGGAGACAGCTACAGAGGGGCACACCATTAATGTTGAGCTTATTTTTTTGAAGGATTTAATGTTGAGCTTTGTCGGTTACATGTTGAGACATTACGGGATGAGTGAATTTAACCGGCCGTTGGAGGCATTGATGAGACAGAAAGATGTTGGAACAAAATGTGTTTAACATTACCCTTTGGATTTTGATGATAACAAGGTATTAAAAATTGTCAATTAGATATGCTAATATTTGTTCAAGTATGCAGGACCATAGACAAAAATTTAGTGTCTCTTTTAAAGCATAAGTTCTGGAAGAACAAATGAGAGCAATGGAATCAACAAGTAGGAAGCTTGAAGCATCTGAAGAAAAGAGGTTCTGAAGACAAAGTGCTCCTGAAGTGCTGACGTCATCAGAAGCACCTCATCAGAAGTAAGATCACCAGAAGCAGTTTTCATCAGAAGATCTGAAGATCATTAGGAGCTGAAGATCATCAGAAGCTGAGAAAATTGAAGCTTCAAAGGTTGTTCAAATGATTTAATCTCGCCTATCATTGCAGAAGACTTAAAGATTGAAGCAACGACTAATTCAAATAGATTTGAAGGCATTGGTTTCTTATTCGTTGGAGAGTTGAAAAAGGACAATTGTACGAAGTGTATAATCACTATCTCCACTACTTTGATTTGTGTCTGCAATAGGACAAGAAAAACAGTTATGCCTGCACCAGTGTTCCTCCAGACTTGGAATGGATTTGAAATTGATCCTTCTTAGGATAATAACTAAATCAGGCAAAAGATCATTGGTGATTTGATCAAGCTTCAAACGACTCTTTTTGATGTGTTGGCAATTCACAACGTCTCTTTTACACCTCTATATAAAGGAGTGAAGACTTAGGGAATGGCAAGACTCATATACAGCAATTTACAAGTGTCAAAACTTTGCAGAAATTGTTCTGCATCAAAAGTTCACTTAGAATTTCTTATCAAAGTTCATATCTTAGAAATTTTAGAGTCTTAAAGAGTTTATATCTGATTTGTATTGTGAACACCACTGATTGTATATCAAGTGTTCAACCTCAAACAAATTTCTTTGTAATTCTGTTTGAATAGAAGTCTCTTACTTGTGTGTTTGAGCATAGGAACACTAGTGCAAAACTGACATAAGAATTATGTGTATTATACCTATTTTATTAAAGGGAAATGCTAACCGGTGCCCCCGGGGCACTGGTTAAGGATACTAAAAAGGGAAATTATATAGTAATTATTGCATTGAAAATTGTGTAATTAATCCATAAATAAGTCAACAAAGTTTCCTTTTATGGTAATAAATTCCTTTTTTTGTATGCTTAACCAGTGCCCGGGGGCACCGGTTAGCATGACCCTTTATTAAAAAA
>Ga0228711_1005889_pt1 | contig 18491 bp, 13 predicted proteins | sample MedpolnodulmetaG_2_FD_177996 | JGI IMG/M metagenome (GOLD analysis project Ga0228711, IMG submission 177996) | Root nodule microbial communities from Medicago polymorpha collected in Santa Monica, California, United States - brown nodules | ecosystem: Host-associated > Plants > Roots > Nodule...
TTAATGAAAAAGGTTTTTTTTTTTTTTTTAAAGAAGAAAGAAATCATGTTAGCTAGCAAATTTCTACACTCTTTTGTCAACTCCTTCTCCCACCCAAAAAAGATCCTTCTCCAACAGGGACGGTCCTATGTGTAAGGGTGTATGGGACAAGGTCCTCACTTACTTTTGAAAAGAAAAAAATTAGTATCTATAAACTACAAAATTAATTAGGTCATTCTATTAAGTGTCTTAAGGGCAATACTTTTTTTTTTTAGAGTCTTAAGGGCAATACTTAAGATAGCAAAAATGGAAATTTGGTATTGGAAATAACATATTTTGGATTTTCAAAACGTTGATTTAAGTTGAATTACACCACATTTGAGATAAAATTTTTAAACTTGTTTTTTTAATAATCATCTAAAGGGTGCGCTTTAGCATTTTTAAAACTAATTACGACATAAGGTGGAAGGTAAAGTTTAACTTTCATTCACACTATAAAACAAGAGAAATTCTTGCAAGGTCTTGCCCTTAACACGTCATCTTTGAGCTCATCCAATCAAATAATTTTCATTAATTAATTTAATACCAAAATGGCAAAAAAAAAAACTCCTCCTACGCTAACCCACCGATGAATTCTCAGTGGAGTTAGTCTCTCTCTCTTGTGCATCTCTTTCATCACACCAATAATTCAAGTCTAACAATTATGTGACGAATTCATTGTTTTCTAATTCGAGTCTCATAATTAAATTCAACCTTCCACTACGGTTTAATGGTGCAAGCCCCCAAACCCAAATCTTCAAAACTATTTGTTAATAGCACTCCACTTGTTTGACACATAACTCCTCTCTAAAACTACAGACAATAGCTCTGTAGAGAAATCCATTGAACCAAAGTGGAAGAAAAGTTGTATACCAATACACCACTTCAAACTGTATATTTTTTAGCCTCAGTTTTGGGAGTTTGATGATTAAGTTTTTGTTGATTAAGAGTGCTGAAATTATTCAATGAAAGTGAAGTGGACATGTTTGACTATAAGAAGATGCAAGAGATGATGTTGTTGGGAGTGAACATAGTGTCTGTGAGTGAAAGCATTTTAGGAGAAGTTTACGAGGATTTGTAGGAAAGTATAGTGACCGTTAATAGATCGTGTTGTAATTTCCTCATAAAACCTATTTAATTTGTTTTATTTTATTAATTAATTAATGAAAATTATTTGATTGGATGGGCTCATAAATGACGTGTTAAGGGTAAGACCATGCAAGAATTTCTCATAAAACAAACTTCGTTCAAAATGTTGTGTTTGTGTTACTACACTACTTAAAATTCCTAGGTCCGTTCCAACTCCACCCTGCACCCCATTAACAACATTTAACATTCTCTCCAAAGTTACATGTTTATTAGCTGCCAAGCTGAAAAGCCTACTAAACCTTTCCTTCAATTCTTCCATGTCTAGCTACAACTCATGTCAGGAAATTATACATCGTACCCCTACAATTAGCCTTTTACCCCAAAAATAATTAAAAAAATGTCAATTTTACCTCGATCATTTCACTTCACCCCACCAAATGGATTTTAATCATCTTGCTCCTTTCATTCTCTCCTTTACAAATTTGATCTCTCAAGAAAGAGATAAACACAACTTGGTGAAGGAGGGAGAAAGAAATGATCTAAATATTTTCAATACATAAAATTTTAGATCAAAATTAAGAAAATTTCATCGCTTGTTATCTGAAAAATTGGTGGAAAGTTTTCCGGTAAATTTAAATGCATATTTCATAAATTTAAGTATGATCCCAAACCATGAAGTCATGGGAAAGTGAAATAGCAAGGTTCTATTTTACTTATCAGCACAAACAAATCCTTGCAATTCCACTAGCTAGTACTATTTTACTCCTAGCAGAGTCAATGGATCATTAATTAGGGTTATTGATAGAAAAATTGAAGCATGGGAAAGTGAAATAGCAAGGTTCTAAGATCAAGATCTACCAATAATATAAATTGCATATGTTATGGTGGGGTTTGATTTCTCAATTTCAGTTAAAATTGAGGTGTAATACACATAGGTCCCGTTTGGATTAGCTTATTTTAAAGCTTATATAAAACAGTTTATGCAAATAAATAAGTTTTTATGTATTATTTATAAGTTTTTAAGGTTGTTTATGAAAAAACAGTTTATGAAGATACGATTTTTGCTAGTGAGAGCTTATAAATTAAAATAAAAGCTTATTTATTTACGTAAGTTATTTTTCATAAGCTCAAAATAAGCTCAAACCAAACGGGACCATAATAGAATTGAGAAGGATTGTTTTGGAGCTTTAATTGTGTGGGGTGACATCAATTGATAGAAGGGTAAAATTGTATTTCAAATGGTTTGTTGGGGGTAAAAGATTAATTGTAAGGGTACATGGTATAATTTCCCTCGTATCAAAACATAGTATTTTGCCCATTATCAACTACCAAAATTACTATTCACCCCACTCTCTATACCAAAAGCATCCCTCCACATAACACATAACACATAACACAATCCTTACAAATACCAATAAAAAACGTATACAATATAACCCATAATCATAAACAAAAAATAGTAATACAAAAAGGAACATGAAATAGAAATAGATCACTGAACTAGAAATTCAAATAGAATCAACACCCAAACATTTGAGAGGTTGAATGCTCCAATGATAAAAATTAAAAGAAATGCCTTTGATATTTGTGTTAATCCATGTTCATGACAAGAACTTTATTGTATCAAGAATTGGACCTATATTGCTATCCTCCTGACAAAAAACCAAATTATTCCTATACAGCTTCCATATCAACCGATACACACGACATAAAGAGTGTGAAGAATTTCATGCATCCCTTTACTACGACAAACTAAACCATTAAACTGAGCTACGTGAAGAACACAATTATTAAACATAATATTACGTATACCCAACCATCCCAAGATGTCAATCCACACATTTTCTTTCAAAGAAAGGGTGTGGAAGGAAAATAAATAAATGTTGTGACATTTCATCGACTTTACGATCACACGTCTTATCAAAATGTATTTCGTTGGAAGTTGACTATCAAATAACCTCCAAACAAACAATGTCTTTTTTTTACCTTAATTTGTTTGGTATAAAATCATGAAATAAGCTTCTTTGATTGAGTAGTCTCCTCTTAAAATTTGACTCTATTTCCACGCATTCTCCATGCTATTATAGAAAGAAATGTTAGCCAGAAAGATTCTACACTTCTCCATTAACTCCTACTCCCAACGAAAAAGGATTCTTCTCTGACTCCACCCTACACCCAATCAACCACATTTAACATTCCCTCCAATGTTACTTGTTTATTAACGGCTAGGCTGAAAAGCCTACCGAACCTTTCCTTCAACACTTCCATGTCTAGCCACAACTCATAAAAGCATAGATTTTTGCCCACTTCCAATTACCTTAACAATGCTTCAGAAAATCAACTACCAAAATTACTACTCACCCCACTCTTTATACCAAAACTTTTATTTTTTAACCTATATTATTTTTAACACAATGCTTTTGGAAGTGTGTGGGTGTAAGCATAGCATCCCTCCACACAACACAATCCTTACACCCACACACTTTATTTTTTAACCTATATTATTTTTCCAACACCTAAAACCAGAAAGTATGCTATGAACCACTAGAATTATTGACATCCTATTTTCATTTATGAGTTATTACCAAATTCTATTAATATCGATTATCATATATCATCTCAAGAAAATTTAGATAATTTTCATGTTTTGAAATTTGTGCCCAATCTTGTACGTCTAACACCAACGTTTACCTTTCAATCCATCAGTTGATGTCTAAGAACAAAAAACTATAGTCATATGGTTATTGATCTAATCATATTTGCCAATATCAAGTTTCTCAATTTAGTCCATATCCGATATTTAGAATAAGATAATTATACTAGTATAATTATACTCATGAAGAATAATATGATTGAATTATAAGGTTTTGAAATTCCGTTACAAAAAAAGAGAATTGACATTATGTAAAGTCTATCATTTAATTTCTTTCCATAATCCCAAGACTCGGGGAGTCAAATTACTCATGATCATAGTAGACAAAACAACAAAAAATGAAAGCATAAAGTACGAATAACAAAGAAGAAAAATTAGAATTATGTTAAAGGCTTAATTAAACTTTTGGTCCCCTAAGTTTTCCAAAGTTGTGATTTTGGCCCCCTAAAAAAAACAACTCTTTCCAGGCCCCCTAAGTTTACTTTCTGTTGCAATTTTGGCCTCCCACGCCAATTTTGACCCTGCCAACGGACACGTGTGTAAATTATTTTATTTTTTTATTATTAATTTTTTGTTTTTTACTTTTTTTAATTTTTTAAAAAATAATTTGTAATTATAAACAAAATTGTTTTTTTTAATTACAAAAATAAAAAAGTTTTTTTTTAGTTACAATTTTTTTTAAATTACAAAAATAAAAAAAATTGTTTTTTTAATTACAAAAATTAAAAATAAAAAAAAATTATTTTTTATTTTTTTAATTAGAAAATAAAAAGAATTATTAAAAAATACAAAAATGCGTCCACGTCAGCGTTGACTAGGTCAAAATTGAGTTAGGGGGCCAAAATTGCAACATAAAGTAAACTTAAGGAACTTGAAAAGAGTTATTTTTTTTAGGGGTTCAAAAGTGTAATTAAGCCTATGTTAAAATTGCAAAGTACATGAAACTAAAAACAAGCTCTCAATGAGAGAATATGAAAATTATAATGTTACTGGATGATAAAAGTGATAATCATATGATTAATCCAAAGAAACCACTAGAACTACAAAGTGTAACAGCTAAAATTTAAACAAACATGATGACTACGACCGTAGCCTCCCCTGGATTTAGCATAAATATTATCTTCTTCCAATAACCTTTGTTTACGGGCTTGAGCTTTTAGCTACATGAAGAGAGTGATTTTCTTATACTTTTCACCTATTTTGCGTTGACTTGAAAACCAGAAAACATCTTCAACCTTATGGCTTCTTTCAACTTAGAATCAAGACCAGGGTCGGCCCAAGGGTCAAGCCACCCAAACAAGGTTTTAGGCCTCAACATTTTGAGTTGAAAAAAGACCTCAAAATAAGTTGATTTAGCTATAAATATATAATATTTCATACTAATAATATTTATCTAACTTAGGTGATCAATTTTAAGGCCTCAAATCATTTTTATCCTAAGTTCAAACCTTGGATTCAAAAATTGATTTATTATACTTTTAATAAGCATTGTGTTTGTTTTTTTTTTTAAATGCAAAAGGCCTCATTATAAAATTTGCTTTAGGACTCTTGAAATGTTTGGTCGGCCCTAATTAAGACCTTCAACAACAATAAAAAAAAACAAGAAGAAAATTGATGTATAAACATGTGTTTAAGCTGAAACACACCAGTAAAATACCAAAATACCCTTCGACAGTTAACTGCCGCAAAAACTTCGGCAGTTAACTACCGCGGAAACTTCCGCAGTTAACTGCCGCGGAACATCAAACTTGAAATTAAGCAGATCTGAAACAACAACACCATGTTCATCTTCGTCATTCTGATTGTGCCTTCGGCGGCGGCGGTTTCGCAATTATGGACCTGAAATCGTGGTACCCTTCCACCTTGTGTTTTCGGCTCTCTCATGTTTCCATGGAGTTTCAACGTGTCTGTATCATCTTTTTGTATCAGAACAATCGAAAATATAAAATAAAACTAATTTACTATTAATTGTTTTCTTAGTTGATATAGATTGTAAATCTCATCCTCAACTTTTGCTTAATATAGCTAATTTAGGTAATCACAAAAAAGCGTTTAAGCAATATGGATTGCAATTACCACTTGTTTTGGTTATTTGGAATCATTTTTAGATTCAGACCATTTTTTTTAACAAATTACCACCTTGTGTTTTTCAGATCTGCTTCCTCCTCTATAATTTCAAGTTTGATGTTCCGCGGTAGTTAACTGTCGAAGTTTCTGCGGTAGTTAAATGTCGCCGGTTTACTTTTGCGGCAGTTAACTACCGAAGGGTATTTTGGTAATTTACTGGTGTGTTTCAGCTTAAACACATGTGTATACAACAATTTTCAAACAAGAATGGAAATGAATGACCCCCTGCCTAAGACCACAACCCACATATATTTCTTCAATAAGACTTCCATTAATTAACATCAAAGTTATAGCTCTGCTAAGACATTCAGATATCAAACTCCTCCATTTACTCAGAAAGGTCATTTTTATCTTTACCGATTGAAGATAACCTAACCCACCAAATCATATGTTTTCTCAAAATCTACTTTAAACATAATTAGGCTGGACTTCTTCTTTGCCTCATCAATCACCTCAATATTAGAAATTAAAATCCCGTCAAAATTTTTTCTCTCATTCACAAATGAAGACTGTTGTTCTATATAACCTAAACCAATAACACTTTTCAGTCGACCGACCAACACTTTCGCAAGCTACAATTTGGAATGATTCTTGTATGCATACAAAAATTCAATCATTTGTAATATTTATTTAATTTTGGGTTGAAGTTCAAATTATTAGAGTTTCAGTTTCATGAATTTACGACGATAGAGAGAAATAATTTAACATATCATTATTAAGCATAACAAAAAAAAAAAACCTTATCTTATAAACAATATAATAAAAATAGATTAAACATTAATTATATAAAATCAAATACCTCTTCCTTAGGTTTCAATTATGCAAATATTTTTGTCTTTCTTCTTTAGTTTTTTCACATCTTATCTATATTTTTCACATTTCGATCTCTTCTAACAACCAAGAGTGGAAGAGAGAGCTCTTGGGTTTTGGAGGGGAAGGGGATGAGTTAGCTAATATAGAATTTAATGTGGAGTGGAGGAAGGTGAGAAAATTTAATTAAAAAAAGGAAAAGTGAGAAAGAAGTATTTTTTTAAGGGTTTGTTTGACGTTTTTGTTGTCGTCCATTGTCAAAAAATTCTCTACAATATTTTCCAATGACATTAGTCATTGGGTGCTTGTTCTTAATACATTGGGCTTGTTTCTTAGGTCTCCTAAAAAAAATTGAGATAATTCTTGGAGGACATTTTTTTTATAAAAAAATTGAGATAATTCTTGGAGGGCATTGTTGGAGGATATTTTTAAGCCAAAAGAGATACTGAAGTTGTTTAAAAAGAATTCCTCTTGTTTTTTTAGTCATTTGGACTATGGGTTGCTGATTTGATTTTGTATTTTCAGTATTTTAGGTTTTCTTTAATCGAGTATCATATGTGCTGCGCATAATTGTAAAGATTTATGTCTCAAGTCAGATATGACTGTAATTAGTGGTAAAGCTCTCACTCAAAAATTTTAACGCATCTACATTTTTAGGGTTGCGTTCAAACACAGAACCTCAAAAAATCATTTACCATCTCATTCATTGCAATTTCTTTTTTCTCCTTTTTTTTTTTGAATGGCAAAATATATATATTAGATAAAAAGAAAAAGTTTAAAGCAATATACAAAAAAGGAGGCACTAAGTGATACCTCACAAAACACCACCTAAATAACCACCTCCAGCCCCACAAACGGAGCCAAAGGCACACCCAAAAGAACCCAAAACGGAGCCCAAACACCAAAGGAAACAACAAAAAGGAGCACCAAAAAGCCGAAAGCCAACCACAACAGCAAGCCTAGCAACACATGCAAGAAAGAAAGAAAGAACAACAAGAAAACCCCAATAGCCACACCGGGAAGGAAGGGGAGATACAACCCCACCCAACCCCACAAGCAGCCCCAAGAACACCAACCACTGCAAAACCCTACCGATACAAACACAGGACGGGCTGCACCTCCCACTTATAGAGAGAACAGGGACTAGCAGGGCACTTAGCCTGGAACCACTTCCAAGCTAAAAGTTTAACTCTATCCACCACTGGCTCCTCTCGGAGAGTACCACCAGCAAAAATAAGGTCATTTCGGGATGCCCAAATGGTCCAGATAACAACATGCCAAACAAGAAGCAAACCTAACCTAACTCTCCTCCCCCATCCCAACCCCGTAAAGGCCTGAAACTGCTAGGCTAGCCCCATAGGCATCACAAACTCCCAACCCAGCCAACGAGACACGTGATACCACACCGGGGAAAAAGGAAGGACAAGAAAGGAACAAGTGCACTGAAGACTCAGATGGCCCATCACAGAAGACACACCCCCTCCCATCGATAGGGAGCTGCACACCACACCTAATGAGATTGCTACGCGACGGGATCCTATCAAGAATAAGTTGCCACGAGAAAACAATCACTTTAGACGGGGCCCATGACTTCCAAACAGCAGAGACCGCCTACAAAACCACCCCATCGGGAATGCCTGCAGCCGGAATAGCCTTGATAAGATGTGAGTAGGCCGACTTCACAGAATAGCGACCATCGGGACTGATAGTCTAAGACCACCCATCGTCCCTATCAACCCTCGAAAGCCTAGTCGCGATCCCGAGGAGATCGGCAAGGAGATCCATTTTCTCCTTGATTCTTAATAATAAATGCAATTTTACCTATGTTGGATCAATTATCTTTGGTTTCACTTTATATCTGGTAAAATTGATTTTAAATACATAAATTTGATGTGTTTAGGAAGTAAAAAAAAACATAAATTTGATGTGTTTGGGAAGTAAAAGAACCACGGTGCCACATAAGTTTATTTTTAACGATTTAAGATGTTAAATACATAAATTTGATGTGTTTATGAAGTAAAAAAAACATAAATTTGATGTGTTTGGGATGTAAAAGAACCACGGTGCCACATAAGTTTATTTTTAACGATTTAAGATGGAAACTCATAAAAAGTTCTACGGCGTTAACCATTAATAAAGTTAATGGACTGACCGAAAGAATGACAAATTAATAATAAGTGCAATCACAAAATTTCTATCTACAACAACAACTAAACTTTATCTCACTTAGTAATGTCATCTACATGGACCAAACAAACAAAATATTCTATCATATACCATATTTATATCAAACTCATTAGTATTTAGATCTTTCTTATTAATTTCTCTTATAGCTTTTCTAAGTATTATTGTCTCTAGTGATTTGACTATCCTCAATATGATCGATTCTCCTTACCACATAATCAACATGTCTTATCTCTACATTCTTAAACCACCTAAGTCTAGTTTCCACCATATTTTCTATTATAGATGCTACCCCAACTCTATTTAATGCTATCATTTCTAATTATATCTCATCTAGTCTTACCGAACATTAATGCAATATTCACATCTCTTTTTTGTTTAATTAATTTTTGTGTTGGTTCTTGACAACCCAAAAATTTAATCCTGTACAACAAAACTTACAACTGTTCAATAAAAATAAAAAGTTTCCTTCAACTTGAAAGATATTATGGGTTAATTCATATAGGTGTGGTTTTTAGAAAATCATTGGTGAAGAGGTAGTAGTGGCTCTCAAAATTATTTTAGAAATTATTTGATTAATTTCTAAGTTTCAAATTTGTCATTCTTTTGGTCAGTCCGTTAACTTTTTTAATGGTTAACGTCGTAGAATTTTTTATGAGTTTCCATCTTAAATCGTTAAAAATAAACTTATGTGGCACGGTGGTTCTTTTACTTCCCAAACACATCAAATTTATGTATTTTTTTACTTCCTAAACACATCAAATTTATGTATTTAAAATCAATTTTACCAGATATAAAGTGAAACCAAAGATAATTGATCCAACATAGGTAAAAATCATATTTATAAAAGAAGTATGTGAAAGGTTTAAAAATTAGATCAATTTAAAGGAAGCCATATTTCTCGCTAATCCCGCTATTTATTTTCATATACCCAATTATATTGAAACTTTGATTAGTAATGAAATGTTATAAGCACCTTTCCCTGAAGAAAAAAAAAGAGATCAATTTAAAGGAAAAATGTCATTGACCCAAAAATAGTATTCTGTTGGTTCACTCACAAATTTTTGTTATCAGATCCAATTCAGATAATTGATCCAACATAGGTAAAATTCATATGGTAGTGCTAACTTGTGCCTTAGACCATCCACAACAGAGCACTCAACATTGAGTGCTTAAGTGGGTCTCATATGTCCACATCACCAATTTTACGGTAATACTTAATAAACACCAATTTTCTTCAACCTATCACCTCAAAGAAAATTATTAAATAGATCCTACAAATAACTCTATATCATTACATTTATAACAAAATTTATTCATTTGACTAAGATTTATTAAATGGGACTCCTTGAAAAATGAATAGAGAGATAGTGCTTCCATAGCCACCCTCCTTCATAAGCACCCATATGTTATACTCCACAATGAGGGTGCCTATTTATGTGGTGTTAAATAAGTGAAGTATCCACCATCGTGGATGGTCTTAGAGCACATGTTATGAAATCCAAAAAAAGAAATATTTCTTTAAACTTTGTGTATTCAATTCATTAAAACATTAAAGATTAAATTTAATGCACGTATTCCAATACATTATTTTTACATTTGGCTTCTAAACTTGTGTCTTAAAAGCACAAGTTAACATTTTCCAATTCATATTTATAAAAAAAAGTCTGTGAAATTAGAGGCGGTCAGGGTAAGGTTGAAAAATTAGATCAATTTAAAGGAAAATGTCATTGATCCAAAAATAGTATTTTGTTGGTTTAGATTGCTCACAAAAAAATTATCAGATCCAATCATGTGAAATTCAAATCAGTTAATTCAATTTTTAAACAAACAATATATAAGTACTACTCCCTCCGTCCCGTTTTAAATGACTTAGTTTAAAAAAATGTACTATTCATATAAAATGCTTTGACCCAATTTTTCTACTAATATATAAATACAAAATATAACATATAAGATCTTGTTGGATTCGTCACGATGAATATTTTCAAAATATAAAATTTTTATAATTTTTTCTACTAGATTATTAAAGATATTTAAGTTCAAAATTATGCATTGGCATACGTGACGGAGTCAATTAGGTCATGTAATATGGGACGGAGGGAGTAGCAAACAATGTAAAAATTTGGCTTGAATTGAAATATTAAAAAAAGCAATTAATTGATAAATATTAGGCTTAATTTTAATCACTAATTTCTTTTTGCTAATGTGATATATTCATTATTAATGACGTAGTTGTCTTTAAAAAAAAAAACTAATGAGTGTTTATTATATATGCAAGGTCCGGAGTTCAAACCGTAACCACCACAAAAAAAAAAAAACCATTTTTTACCGACATAGATATTCAATATGGCTATATAAACTCTACCAAAATTGGATAGGTGCAAAATTCAGAAAAAGTGAAATTCTGGAGATAGGTGCAAAAAACAAACCATTGATTCAATGGAACCTGAAGATTCAATCCCATTCAATCAAATTGGTTCGTTTTTTTTTTCAAGTTTAGGACCAAATTGATCAAGCTCGACTAATAATGGTTCGGGTATCGGTTTAACATCATTCAAAATCGATCACTCCAAAACGAAACCAAATCATTATATTTATTATTATTATTTCTTTTATTTAACACTGTATTAACAGTGTTATCTTAAAAAGTATATTGTGTCATGTGTTTTTTACTCGTTATATATATTATTTTTAACATTTTAGTTATGCACTTGTTTTAAGAGTATGAAAAACCTATGATATTTGATTAAAAGTTGATTACTTTTTTTTAGATTTTTAAACTAAGTTCCGTTAATGTTTAAAACTACTAACCCAATGGACCAAATCAACCCATTCTACATTAGTATTGTTTGGTTCAAATTTCATGAAAAAGGTAAAAAAAATCTGAACCAAAACAAACCGATTACTTTTTATCAGTTTGGATTTATTTTCTCTAAAAATAAACCAGCATGTTACTATCCTAATTACAGAACCAAGGAACAGGTTTTTAGTTAGAGGGCGTTAAACCTTCATTTTTTTATGATAACAAAGTGATTAAAAGTACATTTAAACCTGAAATTTAGTATTGTTTTGTTTGGTTTTGAAAAAGTAATCTTAAATCTGATCTAATCTATGTTGTTTTCATACATGAAGATCCAAAAATATCAAATAATACAAGGTATTGCGCGGTTTTCAGATATTTATTTTTTAATATGTTAGTGATTTTTTTGATAAAAAAAACATGTTAGTGATTTTTATTTGGATTGATTTGGATATTAGAACAAGTTTTTATTTTTTAAGCAAAGGACAAGTTGTTTAAATATAATCTAAGACACGATGACATGCAATTTCCAAACTTGAACCCAGCCGCTTATAAGCTGGAGAAATCACCAAAGCATTACATTATTATAGTGTTCTCTGGTGATTTCCATTATACACATATAGTTTAAATATAGTAAATGACACTGGACATTTTGACCTGAATACATCACACATTTGAAAGATTACCAAATTTTTAATTACGACCGTCATGAATTGCCTCAGCATACTCAAAATGGAACAAATAGTGATCACCTTTAATGCACATATTTACATATTAGTGACACAAACTACTAAATAATATTGATGCTAGCAAGAAACCATTGTGTAAGAAAGAAACAGATCCAAAATAGTGTTGGATTCACACAACATCAAAACAATATAAAAATGAAAAACAAAATAATTTTCCTTTATATGACGAAGTGATCGAGGTTTGATGAAAGAGGCTTTACCATTGTTTCGTTTATTATAAAAAAAGTTGCAGAGAAAGGGGAAGGGTGGCAGAGGCAGAACCATTGTAAGACTGTGTTTGTTTAGCGTCATGAATAATAAATTATTGCACGGTTTCTTGACCAACCCTTTGGATTGTTCCCTCTTTTTTTATTGCTTTCTAACATCATATTTCATTCATCCTTTACTGCGTCCCACCTTTCCATGCGTATCATCACATGCACTTGCTTCCCAAAATCATAGAATTAAAGTTTCTCCTCATAATTTCATTTTAAAAAAAAGGTTAAAGATGTTTTTGGTCCCTATAAACATATCAACTTTTCGTTTTAATCACTTTAAAATTTTCCTTCAACTTTTAGTTCCTATAAAATTTTCAATCACTACTTTTGGTCTCTATTTTTAAGTTAATTTTAGTTTTTTTTTTAATGAAATTGTGCAGAAATGTGTAGAATATTATAAAAATATTTCCAAAAAAAAATTAGAATTTTTTAACAAAACATAAAGTTAATATGAATTTTTAATCATCAAAAATATAAAAATTCATATTAAATTCATGTTTTGTTAAGAAATTCTAAATTTTTTTGGGAGAGATTCTTATAATATTATAAATTTTTCTGCAAAATTTTATTCAAAAATATGAATTCTACATATGAGTTTACTTTAAAAGAGGGACCAAAAGTAAAGATGGAAAATATTTGGAGGACTAAAAGTTGAAGGACAATTTTAGAGGAACTAAAACAAAAAGTTGATATATTTACAAGGACCAAAAACATATTTAACTCTTAAAAAAATTGTTCATATTTGATTTGCATTCATACCATGTTACTCTTTTTTCCTTTTGCCTTTTTTTATGGTGATTTCTTTGATTACAACCATCTTAAAATTTTTGGTTATAGTTAACTCAACTTTACAAAAATAGTTTGTGTAAGGCAAGAGATACTATTAATTGACAAATTTTAAGGTGTAGTAGACCGGCACTTCACAGTGACCTCACAAGTATGGCGTGAAGATGAGGAGATAGTTGACATCAAATAAGCTTAATTGATAAGCAGGAATTGAACTGGTGAATGTTGTAGCAAAGGCCAATACTTACTTGTTCACCTCTCCTATGCTTAAAACCACTGGTTTTAGTGATAAAAATAGGTCAAATATCTCCCGTGATCTTTTATGTTTGATGTTAATGACAAATTAGTCCTTTGAGTCTTTTTTGTTACAATTGGCCTTTTTAGTTTTTTTTTTGTTATAAATTGATCATTTAAGTCATAGGATATTTACACTTTTATCCATTTTTTCAACCAATTTCGTTAAAATGTGTTCATGGACCTTTTAATATTGAGGTGATAGGTTCAAAAGTGCTTATGACATCAAACATGAATACTATCACATGTTTTCTTTTTCTTGTTTTTGGATTCAAGTCTAATTTTATTGATAAATATTCAATCAATAGTATTATAAATCCAGTAAACGGTAAATTTTGTTTCAAGTCAAAAAACTGAATAATAGACATGTGAACTCATGTTTTGACAATGATAAATTTGGACGTACCAACTTAACGTTAAGCGTCTACATAAACATTTTTAACCGATTTTGATGAAATAAGATAATGATGTAGATATTTTATAACTTAAAAGGACCAATTTTTGATTAAAAAAAAAACATAAATGTCTAATTTGTTATATTCATGTAAGTTAAAGGATCACATATGTTATTTGACCAAAAAATAACAGCCATGAACGTGGCTTTTCATGTAGTTTATATTTTCTATAAATACTATTTCAAACAATGTAAATAGGGTTAGATATTTACATTCGGGTTAGATATTTACATTCTGAAGTCTATTTCTAAAATGAAAATAAATTCAAGCTATCAAAATCTAAGTATGTCTTCTAGTGTCTTTATGTATTTACATTTCAAGGGATATGGGCCAAGCCCGGAGTCCTGTCTCATTTTCTATCTTTCTCAGTTTACCTTTGGTCATTTATATTCTTGACTTTAATTTATTTTCGAATTTACCTCCATTTTTGTGTCCTCATAAGCTTCTTTAAAGAATTTACCTCAATTTTGTGTCCTTATAAGCTTCTTTAAAACTAGATTTTTGATCCGTGCTCCGCACATGTTTATTATAAAAGGATTGACATATGAATAATAAAATGTAATATATAACAGGTAACGGTGAAAAAATAACATGTGATAATCCATAGTAGACAAAATAAAACACTTCATAAAATGTATGAAATCTGAAAATATTATAAAAGAAAATTCGGTAATCCTATCAATAATTCGGTAAAAGAAATATGAAATTTTTAGTACATTGGCATGTAGTTTCATTACACATTGCGAAATACTTCCTCATATACGACGTTGGACGTTACATTGGTATCTTCACCATCTTCATCAGTGATCAATATCTCTTGTCCTTCTTTGGATGTAACTCTTGAAACAACAACATATAATTGTCTGTGAGAAAATACAGGTGTTGGTAGATATACACCAACATGTTTAAGCGATTGCCCTTGACGTTTGTTAATTGTCATTGCAAATGATATAGTCAAAGGAAATTGTCTTCGTTGAAACTTAAAAGGAATCCTGACATCTGAAGGCGATTGTGAGTAGACATGGCAACGGGGCGGAGGCGAGTTTTAACATACCCAGCCCAGCCCCCGTTTCAAGGTACCCCGCCCCCAAACCTGGTGGGGAAATAAACTTCACCCCCAGACTCGCCCCCAACAGGGACGGGTTTCCCGGCACCGCCCCCACCCCCACCCACGAAAAGTATAGAAAAAATATAAAAAAAATATTGACAGTAAGCCTGTTAAAATTCACAGTTTATGTTGACTAAAATGGTGCATTAATTGCACCTTAAAAAGTCTAATACATTAGATAAGTTTGAAAAAACTGTTTAACAAAATCAACTATGTACACCTAGTATTACCATAGTGTTTTTTGTTATTTATTGTTGTTCATTTGAAAAGTGTCGGAAAGACCACATATGTTAAGAAATCTTAAAATAAATGTTGATTTTGGTCCTCTATTTAACTTTCAAAATTTGAAATTTTGAATTGTTACAGACAATATGGGCTGAAATCAAAATTAAAGAAAATTAATCCAATTTTTTGGAGAAAAACAATACGGGTGCGGGGCGGGTGTGAGTATCCCCCGACCCCGGCCCTACATTAAAACTCTGGGTTTCCCCGCACCTGGACCCAGTTAATTCGGCTTTCCCCCGTTGAAATCGGGGCGGGTGCAGGTTGTGTTGCCATGTCTAATTGAGAGAAACACCATTTAGGGCTTGGTATATATAGTCAAGTTTATATAGAAATTAGGGTATTCTGTTTGTAAACGTATTAAATAAGTGTAGAAAATATTGTCAAAAAAAAAGGTAAAAAAAGTGTACAAAATATTGTCAAAAAAAGGCATGAAATTGGTGCGATGCATTTTTTAGTATTAAATAAGTGTACAAAATATTTCCTTAAAAAAAAAAGTGTACAAGATATTGTCAAAAAAAAAATCCAAAAAAAATATTCACTGCAACGTCATTATTTCTAGAACAAACGTGCAACATCAAAAAAATATATTATAAAAAAATAGGCAAGATGATAGGAATGAAATTGATGCGATGCATATTTTTAGATGAAATTTGTTAGGTTAAAATGAGAGGAAATATATAAGGTTAAAATGCTGTAGACCTAACAAAATTAATAAATAAGGATAAATGTACAAAATATTTCCTTAAAAAAAAAGTGTACAAAATATTGTAAAAAAAATACATAAAATAGAAGGCATCATAACCTGATCATTGATATGCTCATATTGAGTGCAACATCATTATTTCTAGAACAAACGTGCAACATCAAAAAAAATATTGGTAAAAAAAAAAGGCAAGAAGATAAGAATGAAATTGGTGCGATGCATTTTTTAGATGAAATTTATTAGGTTAAAATAAGAGGGAAAATATTATATTAAAATGTTGCAGACCTTACTTTCAAACAAGGCCTCCCAAATTAACAATTAACTTGATCAAACGTGTGACTCTCAATATCCGATGTAGGGCTTGGGTGAAATTTGGGGTTTAACTCATCCTTATAAAACTGACTTGTAAGGTGAAGATTGTTTCCTCTTTATAAACTTTCATCAAGAGTCTCATCTATCCGATGTGGGATATAGATTTTTTGGTTACAATGTGACTGAAATAGTTTGATAATATACATTTAATTAAGTTGTTTACTCAAACCCACTCGATGTAAATCCGGGGGCATAAGTGGTAATGACACAAGTAATTACATTGTTAATTAAGTTAAGCAAAACAAATAAATGTGGTGGCAAAAACGATTCATTTAATTTCCTTTTTACCCAAAACTACTATAAGGGGTTGATGTGGAAAAGAGTGACACAAATTTAAGGAAATAACATTACCAACTCTGACCATAGTTTCTCGGATCTTTGGCTACACATGCACAAGGCAAGTATACCTCAATGGAACATAAAAGCTACATTGTCAGAATACAAGCTACATGGTCAAAGGAACTCTGTTTTTATTTGTCTCTCTGAGCTTGGTAGATGATTATAATGTTCCTGAAAACAAGCGCTATGTTAGAAGGGCTATTAAAATTAACAATTCTAATAGCCCACATAAAGCATGTTCATGATTGAAAAATGTGAGTGTCGTGCATGTTGCAAAAGTTCAAATGTTTCAGGTGAATATTGGCGAAAACAAGATCATATAGATTTTAAGGCAACCTTAACATGAATAACCAACCACACATTGAAAACCACATAGACTTAAGAGTAAATATAACAGTAGTCAAACAAAATGTAATTCAGATTGAAAGACATAAAACACAAAAGATATCATTTATATTGCACATTACAGTTCTTCAGGAAAAAATATATATTTTAGTTCGGATCCTTTTTTCGATTACAATTTATGAGAATTACAAAGAGTACATAACCTACAAATTGGGAAAAGTGCAAGGGATATTCGCCCGGCAAAAAAACAAACACCCTACATAAAAAAACTAAGACAATGAGAGGGTTCAAAAATCATTTGTAATACAAACAAGGACCCCCTAATTTCCTAGCAATAAACTATCTCTAAGAGGTGATTTTGATTGCTTATACAATCTCCTCTGCCTCCCAAGTTTTAGAAGAAAAAATAACCTCATTCCGAACATCCCAAATTTTTCAAATTGTTGCATGCCAAATGAGTGTAAGCCTCTTTTGATGTTTTATAACCAAAGAAGAGGATGGAAAATAGTCAAGGAGTGCAACAATATTACTTGGTAAAATCACACTCGTTCCAATCCATTTTAAAATTGTGTATCAAATCCTTCCAACAAAACTACATCTACAAAACAAGTGATCCTCTACCACTTAAATATCCGAACACCACACACAATCCGAAGTCACACCAACCAGCAAAACTCTTCTATGAGATAAACTTAAACGAGTCAGAAGTCTATCTAAAATTAATTGTCAAGAGTAAAATTGAACTCTTTTGGGAGCCAAATTAATCGAAATTTCACTTGGTTTTCTTCTAAACTTTTCGGATCCTATTAAATATCAATGTTCATTGATGGGTTAATATTTAGACTTCTACGTATAAACCACCGAAAATCTTTTTTGACACAAAAATTAAAATCAACAGCGTATTTTTAATCGAGTTTTGCATTTTATATATTTTCTCTCTTTTTTTTAAATATTATATATGAGACACAAAAATCAATATACCTCAATAATCTCTTATTTATTAAAGTTAACCCGGAAGCAAATGTTTGCCCTAATTTTAACCTAACCCTAATGGTTAATTTTACTCTAATACCCCTGTTTAATTATTTATTAAAGTTAACCCGGAAGCAAATGT
>Ga0228711_1005890_pt1 | contig 18489 bp, 15 predicted proteins | sample MedpolnodulmetaG_2_FD_177996 | JGI IMG/M metagenome (GOLD analysis project Ga0228711, IMG submission 177996) | Root nodule microbial communities from Medicago polymorpha collected in Santa Monica, California, United States - brown nodules | ecosystem: Host-associated > Plants > Roots > Nodule...
CTTTACGACGGATTAACTAAGTGGTTTTGATCAATCTCTTGACTCAAAACCCTTTCCTAAGTTATAACCTTTTAATCTCTTAAACCGATTGAATAACTGCGGAAGCATGGTGAGAACGTTAATCCATAAGTCATAACTCTCAATTTCCTATCTCTAGGTTCCTATGTTGAATTAAACAGAATTACTATTTCAGGATTAAAAGCTAGGGTTAGTAGTCATTCAATTCCTAAGATCAATTTATATGGTTGAAAGAAGCTAGGGTTAGTAGTGAAACAAACAATCATAAGAAAAGCATTAAGCACAAATAATTCTGAATAAAGACTAGGTTTTCATTGATGTTAAAGAGACTTCTTAACAAATTACACCATCACAGATCACAAAGATTCATCTCATGGCTTAATCAATCTAAGAGTTTAGCTATTCATAACTAAACAATCAAATACATAGAAAATAGTAAACATACATAAATCAGAACCAACTATGAGTTGGGTGAGATCCACTGCGTGTTCTGCGGTTTCCTGGTGCCGTCTATGCTCTGTTTAGGTCTCCAAAATCGCACACCAAGCTTCTGATCGCATCTGGCTTTTATAGACAAATAATTAGGGTTTTAGAAAAGCCTACCATCGTGCCACGTTTCGAAACCATCGTGGCACGATTTGCTCATTAATCCTACGTGGCAGCAAATTTACTAAACCATCGTGGCACGTTACACCTCCATCGTGCCACGTTTTTTCCAGCATCTTCAGTTAAATTCCACGCTTCAAACGTGCCACGATTCAGGTCCATCGTGGCACGATTTCTCCAGTAGCTAAATTCTTGCATTTTTCTCCAATTTGTGCAAAACTTCTCTTTTATGAATCTTGAGCTATTTAACCATGTATACAAGCATTTGACTCTCAAAACATTACAAAAAGGACACAAATATGACTAGAAAACTAGGGTTGACGTACTGTCATCAATCTTCATCTTGTTTCATTTTCTATGAGGATTAAAAAACATAGCTTGATTAACTATGGAAATATGCAGAATGTTGGTTTGCTTCTTAAGGAATGGGACAGTTTTACAGTTGATGTACCAGAGTTGAGGCTACTAAGGAATTACCATTCAGATGCTGTGTCATGGGTTTCTCACTTCAATGATGTTTTAGGGAGAGTTCATAGACAGGAAGATCAGCAAAATTCAGTTGATGAATTGAAGAGCATTCTTGAAGAAGGTTTATCTTTGAAAATTCAAGGTATTGTGGATTGTTTTAGTCTGGATCTTTCGAAGGCCCGTGCAATTTTTTATTTTCTTGTCAATTTACAGTTCCCAAGGTTTCATTTATGCTTTACAGTTGATGAGTTGCCTATAGTTGAGATTGAGCTGAAGAAGGCTAGTTGCCGACAGAAAGCTTTGAAGGTAAAATTATTGTTCTTACTGGTGCTTTTCGTTCACATCTATCTTTATTTCTTTTAAAAAAGCTATTGAAAGATAAGGGCTTCCTAATATAGAGGCTAGCCTATTTTGTAATATTAAACGCTCAAGCAGTTCTTACAACATTGAGAACTGAATGAAATCACGTGAAATTGGTACAGGCACATGATTCTAAGATGCCCCTCGAATCCATTCAGCAACTGCTAAAGGAGGCCGCCATGTAATTTTTACTTTTCCTTGTTTTAATTGACTAATTGGCTTATTCATATATTTTATTTCATTCAAATTCTTGCTTTTGTTTTTGATTCTTAAGGCTAGAAATTGAGGGAGAAAAACAATTCATCAGTTTATCTTGTGTGCTTCGTGTCGCCATGTGTTGGGAGGAAAGGGCCGGAGAGATTCTTTCAGTTGAGGCTTCTATTTCTGACTTTGAGGACATGATAAGGTTCAACAGTTTCTGATATGCGTATTTTATCTTTAGTAACTTTGACAAAGCTTATTTTGGCTGATGATATTTTATGCATATGCTGGTGTTTTGCAGAGCTTCAGAAAATATATTTGTTATTCTTGCTTCACTTGATGATGTTAACAAAGCGTTATCGGAAGCTAATTCCTGGTTAAGGAAATCAAAGCCATATTTAGCCTCTTCTAATTGTTTGTCAAACTCTGAGCGGAAAGTTGAGGACTTGCAGGTTCATCTTTTGTACTGTTTGTTTTACACTTTTTCCTTTGCTGCAAATATATACAGTAAATATGACCATTTGATTTTCTTCTTTTAGTTGTTGGTTTCTCAATCAAAGCATCTTAAAGTATCTTTGGAAGAAAGAAGGACACTTGAATTAGTTTTGAATGACTGCAAAAAATGGGAGTGTGAAGCACGTTCTCTACTTGATGATGGACGGTGCTTATTTGAATTGGATACCACTGTTCATGGGATAAGCAGTGGTTTATTGTTTAAAGTGGAAGATTTGATTGCAAGAATCCAGTCCGCCATAACATCTGGTGTATCTCTTGGTTTTGACTTCAGTGACATTTCAAAACTTCAAGCATCTTATTCTACACTGGAGTGGTGCAAAAGAGCCCTATGTTTCTGCAATCATTCTCCTTGTTTAGAGGTTACTGTTTCTCTATACTATAGTCATAATATATGCTCCCAAATATTGTATTTGCACCGAGCTGCGGCTCCACCCACCCCTTTCTGTTTGACTATGGTGCTTGCACTTTCTTCTTCCAACAATATCTCTCGACACTGGTTATATAGTTTCATTCATCATACCTGGTTTCATGCTCCATATAATGTCAGTTTTACCTTGTTGGGATTCAATTACAAGAGTGACACCATACTTTGTAGCCATAATCTCAGTTTTTTCTTATGGATCACTGCCTGATGAATTTGTTTTCCTTTTGGAAGTTTTTTTTTTTTTAAATTACTTTTTATTTATTTATTTCTCTCTCTCACTTCTAAAATATATATAGCAAACAATATATTTTATTTGTGATTAGATTAGGTATCTGGCATCTATTTGGTGTATAGCGCATGTGCTTTTTACTGGAGTTGATCTTTGTTTCATTCCATTTAAATTAATGTCTCTGCTTTCTTGGGTATTTTCTGCTTTGATAATTTTCTTAAATTAATGCTCCTTATCTGTGTAGTTTTTTCTCGTCATCTTACTGAATTTCTTTTTTTTTTAAAGAATTGGATATGTTTTTCTTAGTACCTATTATTTATAAGAGGTGGTTGCCAATCCTGTAGGATGTTTTGGAAGTTGTGAAAGGCCTATCTCATTCCTCTGTTTCTGGTGCTCTATTGAAAGTACTGGTTGATGGGGTCGAATGGCTTAGGAGAGCGTTAGAGGGGATTTCTAGACCTTGCAATTCTAGAAGATGCAAACTGACAGATATTGAAGATATTCTTACTGATTATCAGGCACGCTTTTGTGTAATTTTCTGTTACTTTAATTTTTTTAAAGCGCCTTATTATGTTCAATTTATTCATTGCTAGAAGAGGAATAACACTCACGTAATAATTTTAAGCTTGTAAATATATATCATTCATAGGTCTTTGACCCTTTTTTAGGGGTAAAAAGAAAGGAAGTGTATAGTAAATGAAGTTTAGGACAATATTACAAGGAGAAATGTGGTTTTAATTTTTCAGTTGGTTTTGGATAAACATTATGACAAGGCGAGTTGGGGTTTCTTAAATTGAGTTATTGACAGAAAGTATTGTAGTACTAAAGCCTAGATGAGGTATACTTTGTGCTGTATCTCAAACCGACTTTTTACCAGGCTTAGTTTTTTTGGAAAAATTATAATTTGCAACCATATGTTTGTGCAAAAGTTACAAACAGCTTATATCAATGAGCATCATCCTCAATTAAATTTACAACTACTTTTATCAATCCATTAACAACTAGGCTGAATAATTGATTCTTAGACTTTTGGGGGAAAAAAGTTCAAGAGAAAACTTCTTAGCATGTTCTTGATTATAGTACTTGATTAACATTGTTTTGCTATCAACAGCTTACATCTATAACTTATATCTGCAGGCTATTAAAATGACCTTTACGGAAGTAAATTGTCAACTTGAAGAAGCAATTGGAAAACATAGGTATGTCTTATTTGTTGGTTGTAGAATTAAGATAATATGTGATGTTAGTGTAATTAGTTTCAATCTTCTAAATGGAAATTCATCCTTCTTTTGGTGTTCTTTAGATGTCTCTTCAACTACCATTGCCTTGTAAAGTCTTTCTTCATTATGGTTATCAATCAAATTCCTGGGTAGTTAGGTTTTACACTTCTATATTTTTTGTAACTTATTATTGAGGCCATGCTCTAAAGATTTTATGCCTTCTAATAGTTCTTTATGATATATTGCCTGTGTACATCATTATCAATTAAGTCGATGAAGATTTGTGCTTTTCTAATTTTTGTGTTTTAAATATTTGACATACCTATGTAATGTATTTGATTTTAGGCTGTGGCAAGAGCAAGTGCGACAATTTTTTAGCTTAAGCTCTAGGGAACGAACTTGGTCATCATTATTGCAGCTCAAGGTATATTTTCTAGATGTACCAATTGATTGATATAGGATGCATTGCATATCTAAAACCTATTTTATGGGTCGTTATGTTGCTATGATTTCTAAAAAGGGGCAGTCATTGTAAAGAGCTTCCTTCCAATTTCATGTGAATTTTTAGTTATAGTTCTCTTTTTTCACTTTATCTCATTCACGAATTACCTTAATCCTTAAGATTTGTGATATTAAGTTTCTTCCAATTCTTCCTTTTTATTTTACACATTTTTGTGTGTGAGTTTCATTTTATTCTCCATTTACTTACTATATGTTAACATTGGGATATCAGGCTTATTTGTTAGTCAGGTATTTGAAATTCAAATATTAGAAGTGAAAGCTTTCATAACTATCAAGAAGCCTATTCCAGTTTGTGCTTTATTTAATAGGACATGACATATCCCTGGCTCACATGCACAGTACTGACGTTTATTTGCTTAAACTCAGGAGCATGGAGATACCATTGCCTTTAGTTGCTCAGACCTTGAATTAATATTATCTGAAGTTGAAAAGGTGGAAAATTGGAAGAAAAGATGCATGGATAATATTGGAGCTTTATTCCAAAAAGAAAATTCGCTGCTTCATGCACTGCAGAAGGTTTTGATTTTGACAAATTTTCCTCTCTGTGGTCCATTTGCATATTAAGTACGCTTAGGACTTTGCATGATGATTTTCAGATAAAACAGAATCTAGATAGATCACTATACATATATGGCAAGTTGCAAAATCAGAAGGAACCAAACCTGTGCAACTGCTGCTTTGTTGACTCTGAAGATCAGAAATTTCTTACTTGTTCTACTTGTATGGACTGGTAAAGTACCTATTACCTTGTTTCTAGAGAATTTGTATGGTACCTTTCAAATTTTACTAGTTTACGTACCAAAAGTCAGATCACATATCATTTAATAAAGGCATCTTATCTGAGTTGCTCCATTTAGTACTGAAACTTTTGATTATCGTAGTTTGGTGTCTAACTACCTTAAAATTTTCCCTTTTATTTTTTTTTCATTTAAAATGTTTTTTTTTTTTCATTTCATATCTGTAAATTGTTTAGGTTGTGTTAGTGTGAAAATTCAGCTGCAGTTTATCTAAACAGTTTGCATTCAATATAATTTTAATATAATCACATTGATTAAACTGAAAAATTTGTAATAATCAATTTCAGATTATTATTATTATTATTACTATTATTAATTACATTAATATGAAATAAAAATATTTTACAATCGAAGATGAAATTTAATATGTGCAAATTTCAATACTAGTAGAAAGTCAAGCGACATGGCTTTCATTAAATGATAACCATTCACCTATTAGCTCTGAAGCATGGGCACTCCAAACATGAAGAAGTACCGGTACAGGGTACGCACTCGTATTGGGTACGCGTACGGTACTTGTAACTTACGTACCGAACCGTACCAATTTTTACTTAGTTGTTTCGCTGTAGTTGATGCAGCAAAACCACGGGCAGTGGAAAAATATCCAAAATTATTTTGCTTTTTTATTGTATTTCAATTTCAAAGGGGTAACCTTGGCGCAACTGGTAAAGTTGTTGTCATGTGACTGTAAGGTCACGGGTTCAAGTCCTGGAAACAGCCTCTTGTGTAAAAACAGGGTAAGGCTGCGTACAATACACCAAATGGTGGGACCCCTTCCCGGACCCTGCGTATGCGGGAGCTTCAGTGCACCGGGTTGCCCTTTTATTGTATTTCAATTTCAATTCTCTCACTTGCTTTTGATGAAAATAGTAAAGGGGGTGCACAAAAAAGGTAAGATTCTAAAGCAACATGATGATAGAAGTGTGGTTAAACACATGATCAAAAGAAGAATAGTATTATACTACTTTTTTATTATATTTTTTTTTCTAAGCATGTTTTTCCAACAACAATGGTAGTAATTCATTTGAAAAATCTATTTTTTGATGTTTTATATCAACGTACCCGCACCTTCATTTTTTTTAAATTTGCCGTATTACATACCGGTACCCTTACCGGGTACCGTACCCGTACCTATCCATCATAGCCTATTAGTAAAAAAAAAATCAACAGTACCAAAATATTTTTAACATTTAAGCGTTACATAGATGGATGCCTTTATTACTCTGGTGTCTTCGCAAAGAATAAAATGAAGATTGAATCCTAATCTTCATTTTTATAAAAAATCATTGTTCTTTTGGTTCCTTTATGAATGATTTACTTTAGTTTATGTTTTCTGTGCTTCAATATTTTGTAAATAAATTGATTTATCTTTTATATGGACAGCTATCACTTGCGGTGCATTGGACTAACATCAAAAGACGCTGGTCTCAGAAATTACAAGTGCTCTTACTGTGAAATTTTGAAGGGGAAATCCCAATATTCAAATGGAAGTTCCCTCCTGGTAGGATATTATGTCTCATTATTACTGTAGTTCAGTAGTTTCTGGTCTTTCGCGGAAACACGTATTGTCTTACTATTCTTTTGGTTTATGCAGAGGTTTGAGAAGCATATTGAATTGAACATTCTTGTCAAACTTCTTTCTGATGCTGAACATTTCTGTCTCTGGTAATATATGATTCTCATAAAATCTTTATTTGCTTCTTGGATAATTGACTTATTGGCAATAATTTTCTTTGATACAATTTATTGTTACTCTGCTGAGGCTAAGGCCAAATTTGGATAAGCTTCTAGCTTACACAAGTTTTTTTTAATTGCAATTAGTAGTTTCGAACTCAATGAGAAAGCCTTGTAAGTTCTTAGGTGTTTATGGAGAAGTTAAATGATAGAGCTTATGATTCAAATGGGGTTTAGAAGTTGATTTCAACTTATGAGAGAATCTTTTATTTATAATACTCATGGTTACTGCAAGATTATTTCAGTTTTTTATTTTCTAGGGATGCTTTTTTAATAAAAAAAAAAGAAAAGAGGGAAGAGGAAATTATTATTAGCAGTGGCGGCACACTAATGATAATTTTACAACAGTACCAGATGGGATTTGAACTCGGTCCTTTGAAGTTACAATGTCTAGGGTTTTGGTTCTAGTCTGCTCTTATGTTTCAGTTTTTGGTGAATTTTTCATACGAGCGATTAGTTTATTTGTAATATTCTATAACCTGCAATTCATTTATTTGTGTATCTTGTATATCAGGATTGACGAAAAAGATCTTCTGAATCAACTTATTGAGAAGGCCTTTGCATGCAAATCTGGATTGAGAGAAATAGTGAACCTTTCTTCTGCTTATGTCAACGAAGATATTACCATCATCTCTGAAAAATTGACCATTGCTATAAAGGCAGGTTATTTATTTTTGACAGTCTATTTTCTTAAACGATTTCAACTACCTATATAGAAAATGTTGTATGTTGTATTATTCTTGGATATGCTGTCTGAATCCTCTATACCCTGTGATAATGTTGTGTTACTATTGAAAATGATTATGATATAATTTTTCTTAACTGGAACACATGGTCGTTAAATTTGTGGTGGTTTTGCTTACTGAATATATTTTATATGTAGGCTAGCAAAGTGGCTGGTGTCTATGATCAAGGTGATAAATGTGACCTTGAGCTGGCATTAGCAAAATACTTGTGGAAAATTCAAGTCGATATATTATTAAGTGGTGTACAAAAGCCCACTATTGAACAGATTCAGAAACATCTGAAAGAGGTATACCATGTTGTCCAGGTTTTTATGTTTTTTGCATGACGAGAACAGGATGTAGCCTGTCCCGTTATTTTATTTCAAGTACTTTATTTCTTTTATAACATTTATTGCCAATAAAACTGAAAGGTCCAAGTACATTGCAGGGAATGTCTATGGAAATATCACCCAAAGATCACTACATGCTGAAACTTACAAATATGAATTGCTTGGTCATGCACTGGGTAGAAATAGCCAAAAAGGTTCTGAACGTACTACTGTCATAATCCACATCCTTTCTCTCTCCTGAACAGATTTTAACTAATTTATATATCATGGACAGGCATCAAATGATTCAGGAGCACATAGCCTAGATAAAGTATATGAACTTTTAGCGGAAGGTGAAAACTTGCCTGTTGATGTAAATGAGGAACTCAGGGTAAGTGGCTATCATTTCTATCAAGTGTAAGCGGGTTTGAACTGACCACTAAATCTGGTCAACCTTATGATCCGTAGTAAAAAACTAGTTTGGTTTGGGTGGTTGGTTAACTTCAAGTGATACGGGGATGTACGCAATCTAGGTCGAGTCTTGAGTAAATTTAAACCCTCAAACCTGACCCAACTTATAAATTTTAAATTTTTCTTTTATTTTTTTTTATAGCTTTTCAATTTTAATTTTTTAAAAAATTGAAAGATATCTTGAGCGGATAACCCAACCCAAAGTTTTTCTTAATGGATCTCAACCCATTTTCTCCCAAACGGAACCCAACCTTCTTACACCCTGAGTCATTGTTGTATGATTTTAATGTCATTTATTTACATGTTTTTGACATGATGCCTAATCAAGTATTGTTTTTCTTCATAACAGATGTTAAGAGCTCAATGCATGCTTTACTGCATTTGTCGAACGCCCTTTGATCCCGGAAGGATGATTGCGTGTTATCAATGTAGTGAGTGGTATCACTTTGATTGTATGAAATTATCATGCACGCAAGATATGTACATTTGCCCTGCGTGTATCCCATGTACAACATTGCCTACTAACCATGACAGGTTAGATTATTGCACGCTCCTCTAATTAGTTAAAGAGTAACTATTGTATGTTTTCGTTAGGGCTTCTAATTTTGTTTTGCTCGAGATTTGTTTTTTAGCAAGCATGTCCCACGGAGTTCTAGTTTTCATGTCTGGATTACCAGCAGAAAGACTCATTCCGTTGTAGAAATCGTGAATAAATGTTTAATAAAATTTGTTAGTTAACAGCTGGTGTACCTTCTTATATGCCACTCTGTATGGTGGTGAATGTTGTCAAGCATTGATTTACATTTTTTTTGTATAACCTCCATTCCCTGTTTAAATTTTTCTATCTTGTATTTCAACCATCTAATAGAGCTGTCATTAGCATCAATTTGCTTACTGTTTGGTACTTTTTAATGATTATCGTTTATATTTTGCAGATTAACTAGTGGGAAACTTGAGGAGCCTAAAACCCCTTCTCCCAGGCATACAAACCCTAGAAAGAAACAGAAGAGGGATGTGCTGAGTCACACTTGCATCATGTTTGCATCTAGGAATGAAGATGGTAGTAATTTTAGGTATCCAAATGGGATAGAATGTCTAAGGTGGAGAAATCGAAAGCCGTTTAGAAGAGCAACTAGGAAACGTGTTGAACTGCAAAGTCTTTCTCCATTTCTATATGCATAAAAAGATAACAATGCATAGTAGGTAGTCATTGGACATTGATTCAATTGATTATTATTTTGTTGTCTCAGTCATTCTCAATGAGAAATATTCGTCCTTCATCCTTGTCATTGTAAGCCATTTATTTGCATGTCACACCATCTGAAATAATTAGGATGAAGATGGAGTCAATTTAGGTAGTCAACTCTAACTTTATAAAAGTGACAGAAGTAGGAAGGATTTTGGTATGTTTAGTTGGATAAAATAGTGTTACGAATCATTCATTCAAATTAAGAGTTTTAAGCATGTACAGCCCATTCTGTCAAAACTCCTAACAAAAGACTATTTTGTTTTCTAACTTTGATTATTATTATTTGATATTTGAAGTAAAAATATGTACTTTTAATTAACTTTTGAAGTATCTCCTAAAAAAAGTAAAATCGTGATGCTAGTATTTTTGTATTTTGAAAAAATACTAGCTTTTGAAGTAAAACTAAACTATTATTTATTCCCTATATTTTGTAGAAGTATTTTTGTTTTACCTAGCATATGTGTTAATTTTAACTTGTTTGTAAGATGATAAACTTTTGAAGTTGTAAAAAAAAAAATGTTAGCTAGAGATGTTTCATTTTCAAAAACAATACAAATATATATTTTAGTCATTTTCATTTTTTCAAGAAATGTAAAATGATTATTTATTTCAGAAGTCTGTTTCCTTGCTCAAAAAGAAAAAAAAAACTATTTAACGTATAATTAATTTTTGGACTAATCCAATTAGACAAACTCCGAACCTTGTATATATTATTAGACAAACTCCGAACCTTGTATATATTATGTATTGTTCTTACAGACTAATAGAACTTTACCCTCATAGTGAATAAATGAGAAATATAAATTTGAAATTGAACCCAAACCCATACATATTGCAATGAGTGAATAAGCTTTTTTGTCCTTTAATTTGTACGCACCAGTCAATTTCATCCCTAAATTTTTTGAAATACTTAAAATGTCTGAATTTTCAAACATCAATCAATTCCGTCCTTCCGTCATGGTGTGATGTATTCAGAGACGAAATTGATCAAAAAGTTTTAAAAAAATTGGGTTTTAAAAAAAAATGAAAGTCATTATAAATTTGGACATTGTCAAATCGATCCCTCAATTATTTATCTTAACTATTAAATTAAATTTAGGCTGTATAGAACCATTTAATCTTATTGTTATAGTAGATATTTATTGGATGTTTCTTTTTTCCTTTTCTTGTTGTTGATGTTATAGCCTTGTTTTTACATGTCTATGATATTAAATACAAGGGCTGCCTGCCAATCATTTTACCTGTCTTGCAGCTTGTTACCTTTTGGTTTTGATTGAGTATAATTCTCAGTATAGATTAGGAATTTCATCTCAAATAAGATAAAGAAAAAGCTTTTCTGAAGTTTAAAAATTTACATCATTTGTTGATTCTAACACTTGTTCATATCTCCAATAAAAATAAAATGAAATTGTTTTTTCGTCTAAGTTTTGTATTTTAACTATAATCTTTGTGTTTGGCATTCTGCATAATCAAATGAAAGAGTAAATATACATCCAATAATAAAAAGATAAAAATTAAATGAAGGTTTCTTAAAGTAACACATGATAAACCAAACCCCTGTCTATTTTCCATTTTTAGTTTCAACTTGGAAATTGAAAACCCTAATCTTACTGAAATGAGGCAGATGAAGCCGTTGGAGTTGTTTCACGATTTGGTAAAAACAACAAAGAACGAACGTGGAAGGTTGATGGGTTTAGATGTCGGTGATAAATATGTTGGTCTCGCTCTTTCTGATTTTGATAACAAAGTTGCTTCTCCTTTCAGGTATAATAATCTCTTTCTGATTAATATCTTGAACGCTACCTGTTTGATCAAATGTCTTATAGAGATGTCAAAATGTATATATATCTACAACTTTCCCTCCCTTTGTAAAAATGAAGTATGCTTGTTGTGTTCAATGCCAGTGTTCTTGTCAGGAAGAAGAGTAACGCTAGTTTAATGGCTGCTGATTTTAAGAGTCTGGTGAGCTTGTTATGTCTCTTTGCAAAATGTTTTAGTTTATGTGAGTCTCTGGCTTTGAATGTAATGACAATTTCATCTGTTTTCATGCAGATCTCTAAATATTCCTTGAAGGGTCTTGTTATTGGCGTCCCTTTTGAATATAATCTGGTTTCTCCTGATGTATGTTTCATTTCTTTGACCATCCGTATACCATTTATTACTGTTTTCTTGCACTGATTCATTCATTCTACATTTTTATCAGGCTGTGCAAGTGAAGGTCCTCATTGATAACCTCCGTAGAACAAACATGCTTGAAGGTCTAAAGTATACATATTGGAATGAGTGCTTCACATCAAAGGTAGTTTCACAGAATTGCTATTCCTAAAATTGATGAATTTAAATCTACATTAAGTCAGAAATTTCCAGCATGACTAAAACCACTACTTGGTCGGTAACTACTACTAGAAAGAACTAAATATCTAAAAAGCGTGAAACAACTAACAAGTAGTATACATTTAAAGAGAACCTACTTTATCCTGCTACACATACTCAAATGTAAGTTTATAATTGTTTCAACAATTTGATTAGTCATTGCAATAAAAATGAGAAAATCTGAAGTTAAATTTTATGTGCAGAATGTAGAGTTATTCTTAAAGCCTTTGAACTTCAAAAATGCAGTTCAGTCTAAAACTATGCTAGACAAGTTTGCTGCTGTAGGAATACTTCAAGTAAGTTCTTTGATCTGCTTCTTGGATTAATCTACAATTCGACTGTTGCGCTTCACTAATTCTCTTCCCATGTTACTTATCATGGAAAAATTATTTTCTTTGCTTTCACAATTCAATTATGTGGAAAGTTTAATAAGAATGTATGAAACATATGAGGTCTTTATTTGGTGTATAAGTTTTGAAGAAATCATTATGATGAATTTGTATGACAATGAAAGACCGGAAATAGTTTACTCCCATCACTACAATCATTTGGCGACAACCTCAACTAGATGGCAATTCATTCTGTATACAACAACAGTGTTTTCTGTCTGCATTTTCATGATTCTGTTTGGAGATAGACTCGATTGAAAGGAAAATTGTTTCTAGGACCACATTAAAAACCAATTTTTCATGAGTGTATTGTGAAGACCCTCCTTTATTTGCAAGGGAATATGAGATTATAAAATTGTTTACGTTCTAGGTTGTGCATAAGTAGGTTAAAAACATCTAATATGTTGGTATTTTCTAGGGGTACATGGACTATGTTAACAGAAAAGCAAAGCAGACAGCACTGGAATAAGACTTCTTAATAGTGTAAGTTCACAAACATGCTAATGTTAGTTTCCAACTTTTTTACATGATTTCCATTTCTCTTAATGAATAATTTGCCATGGTGGTTCTTTTTATTTTTATGAAATTTATCTCTTTTCTGTTGTGTCTCATTAATACTCTTTCTACAGATAGAGGCATGCACCAGAAATCACATCTAGAAACATCTTAATTTAAAGGCAGTGTGGTGGCATGACAGAGGATTTAATCTTTTCCTATATTTGTATTCTCCATTCAAAACCTGAAATGAAAATGGGAAATACAAGTTATTACGACTAGTTTGTCACAAGAAAGCGAAGAAATGACCTGCGCTACGTATTGCTATTTTGTTTTTTTTCATTAATATAAGTGTAATTTTTCACTTTCGTGCCACAAATTTTCGTACAGAATGGCAATGCTCAATGAAAATATAACCTTCCTTGTTGAGTCTGAGTATTGCTGCTTTAGTACCTTAGAGAAAAAGGTTAAGTGACAACTTAGCTCTTATACCTTCCTTTTGAATTCCAGTATTAATACAGTTATTATTCATTCAAAAAATAATAATAATAAAGATTGTTTTTTATCCTCTCCACTCTCCAATGAATAAGTATCATTAAACACAATTTCTGGGTAGAATTTCAAATAAAAAAAAAACTAACTAATGCATTGAATAACTTAAATTTGTGAATAGCGTTAAGTCTTTTTTTCTTTTACTGGAAGCTGTATGTCAACAATTACTATGTTTTGTCAAATACTACTAAAACTAACATATAAAATATATTTTATCAACATTATTTTGGTTTTGAAAGAGCTTAATGATAAAATTTAAAAACACCAAATGTAATGAAGTAAGAAATTTTAATTCGATCTCCACCGCAACGTATAAAATGTTTCTCCAACTATTAATCATCTAAACTATACCAATTCCAATTATATCAGCTTCTAAAATTCAATCATTTCCTCAAAGACCAAAGAAAAACTATAGTTCGATGTTTTTTGTTTTGTTTTGAAAGATATAGTTTAAATAATTGATAATAGACATTTTGTTAACATTTTAAATTTAAATGTTTTTAGTCAAAAAGTGTGTATATATATATATATATATATATATATATATATATATATATATTTTTTTTATAAATAATATTTTTACCTTAGGACCGAAATCCAAATTACCATACCACATTCCTCTAAAAATGACTGTTAGCAAGGAAAAACTTTTAATCTGTAATAAATCCAGTGAATGATCTGTAACCTTTAATCAAAACTGAAATTTATAGCTGTTCCAGTGAAAATGAAAGGAACATACTATAGCCCCACCCCCACCCCAAAAGAGCCAACTCTAACAATTGGCCATTTGGTGGTCTAGGTTTGGTACTTTGATGGCCCCACAGTACCCCTCCAACTTGTCCACGTCATTGGCCATTTTTAGTCAAATACTTTTCCACCTTACCTGTCTCGCTAGTCATTATTAAGCGCACCACTCAAGTTTCTAGATATACTTTTTTCATGATTAAAAAATTTAACCTCAGTTCTGGTTGACTTTTTAATTTGTAGTTTTTAAATTTTACTCTCGGTCATTATTATAAAAACAATTGATTTTTTAGCCTCATTGAATAATTAATGTATATCGTTATAAATATAGACCGGATACACCACTTATACAACGAATCTAAAAAATCAATTGTTTTTTGTAATAAGGACCGGAGAGAGTGAACGTATTTGCGCTTTCTAATTTTGGATTGAACAAGATTAAAAGCACTACCACATAATTCAACCGATATCGTTAATTTAAACATCTTTATTTAGATTCAAACTCAAAATCTTGCAATTGTGTATATATATGAATTGAATCCAATATTTGAATCTACGTTAATAGACTCACACACATTTTTTTGGCTTCAACGTGATTTGACCGTCGTAACAAAGAGTTTGAGTTTTCTTTAAAAAATCAATTCTACAACACAAAATTGATTCTACACAAATTAGAAAATTCTAGCCTCAACGGTGTAGCAAATCTATTCTACACATTTGATGAAAAATCGATGATTTACTCATTTACATGTTGCCCTTGATTACCCTTTTTCTTGGGGAATTATTATTATTATATTTTTAAATTTTTCATTATACGTTTTTCTTAGCGTAATTCTTCTTTACCATCACACATTATTCTTATAAAACAAATTTTTAAAGAAGTCAAAATAAAAATACATTCAATAGAAACAATTAAAGCACAAAAACTTGGCCTAGGATCCTCTCCATTTAGAATCATCTCAATATTTTTCATTTGGAGAAAAAAATATGGATCTTGTTAACGAGTGCTCCCGGGACACTCTTTAAAGATTTCAAAAAAAGAAAATATTTGATAAAAAAGTTAAACATTTCAATTTTCGATGCATTACACATATTTTCATGATAAATTACCTTTTAAAGACCTTAACTAGTGCTCCGGGGCACTGATTAACATTTCCCAAAAAATATTTAATAATGTGAGATCCACATAATGGTAATGGTAAGACATACTATATATATATATATATATCACGGTGTATATTATACAGTACACAAATACATCATCGTGAATTTGACGGACAATACATAAAATATACAAACTCGCTGAACTTCAAATCCCAAAAATAAAATAAAAACCCTAGATTGAAACTGAGTTCAAAATTAGAAGTGTAATCCCTAGATTCTTTGAGACAAACTTAGGCCTAACTTCAAAATTGAAAACCTCACTCATTTTTTATTTTCTAAAAATAAATATTTCATTTCAATTTTTGTTTCTCTTCTCCACACCCTTTTCCCATCATTATTACACTCTGCACTCTTCTGTCAAAATCAAAACCCTAGATTCAAAATCTAGGGTTTTCTTTTCCAAATGCGTTCCAGCTATGATTCCTGAACTACCCTTTTATCCCATTTTGAGTTTCCTCTCTTCAATTTAAGCTTCTCATTCTCCTACATTTTGAATTCAATTTCTAGAGCCACTAGGATTTAGATCCCCTTTTCTGTTTTCTCTGCATTTTGGTATAAAAATCTAATCTTTTCATTATTTTCATAGTTTTTTTTTCATCTGGGTTAGTTTAAGAAGTTAACTTTAGTAAAAAAAAAGTTGGGTTTTTGAAGTGGAAAAAAATTAGTGTATTAATCACAAATTAAGAATTTTTTAGTGTTAGTTAATGCATGGATGAGAGAGAAGCTATGTCATTTTCTGATGGGTCTGGTTCATATTACATGCATAGAGAAAGAGTGTTTCAACAACCACCTCCTGGGTTTAGAGCTTTGTCTAATCCTCATGGTGGTTCTGATGGTTCTGCATTTTCAGCAGAGCATCAACATGGTAGTTTTAGTCATGGTGCTGTAGTGCCTTATTCAGGGGAGCAGTCTGTGAAAAAGAAAAGAGGGAGGCCTAGGAAATATGGTCCTGATGTACCTGTTTCTTTGAGACTTTCTCCTATGTCTGCTACTGCTAATTCCACTCCTGATTCGGAGAAACGGCCGAGAGGACGGCCACCGGGAAGTGGAAGGAAGCAACAGCTAGCTGCTCTAGGTATGTTTTGTGTTTTATATGGATATGGATAGTATTGTTTACTTTAGATCTTTGATTATATGTATTGTTTAAGGATTTGGAATTGGAATTTGGCCTGTTCATTTTAGAGGGAAAATGTGATTGGTTCTTATTTACAATTGTTTTTTAATTAACTAGAAAAAATATACTTTGGACCTCAAGAATTGGTCCTTGATGTTCACTTGCTAACAAGTTTAGTCTCTTGAAAGTATCAACTTGCTAATAGATTGATCCCTTTAGATAGACAGTGACTTTTAAGGACGAAAGCAACACAAGTAGGATTTTGAACAAATTAGATTCTATCTTTTTTTTTTCCATTTCTATATGCTTTATACTTTAATCTGATGATTTTAATTTCCTTCTTTTCTTTTGCTTTTATCCAGTTGCACTAGTTTTATTCCTTGCCATTGTTGTGTTTTATAATTGGTGGTCCAAGTGTTATTATCCAGTAATTTGGTTTCTCTTGACTTGGTTACTTGTTAGTCATACACTCATATTCTTACGCCAGAAATGGCTAAATTGATGGTAATTGGAATTCACTAATCTCTCAGACATGTTTAAGACTGATTTAACCGAGGCAGAGTTATACATAGATGGCTATCTACCATGGTTTCTGATGTTTATCTTTTGTACAGATTGCAATTTGCAAGTAATACTTAATTTCTAACGTTTTTGTTTATCACTTCTTAGGTGAGTGGATGAACAGTTCCGCTGGACAGGCTTTTTCACCTCATGTTATCACCATTGGAGCTCAAGAGGTAATTGTATTCTTCCATTTCGTTGGATGTATAGGTTTCAATCCACTTTGTTTATATTTAGTCGTTTTTAAAAAAAATCTGAATACAATGATGTTGAGGCTGTATGTATTGAAACAAAAGATTTTGGTTTGTTTCCAATTTTCCATATCATATTGTTAAATCGTAACACCCCATTGGTCTAATGAGACCAACATCATTGTTGACATCGACGCAAGGAAACAGCCCAATATTTTCACAACCAAAGTTGCTACATTATGACTTGAAAGAAGTTTTGAGTACTTCTTATTTAACTAAAAAGCTTAAGAATATGGCAATAGAGAGTCTATTTGGGGGAAAAAACACGCGCAAGCCGCATGGATAGTTTGATAAGATGAAATTACGTTCAGAATGTTTGATTAGATGATTTTACTTGACCAATAATGATGTGGAGGGTTTATGTGAGTGGAAATTGCTGAAGGCACTCATGTATGTATATCACATTGATTGAATTATAAGTTGCATGTAAATTTTGATGATTTTTTTACACATAAACATAGTTGTTTTATCTAACTTTTAGTTATAGTTTTCAAGTAACAAACTTGTTTTTTTGTTTTGTTTTGTTTTTGTTTTCACAACAATAAACTTAGTAGCTTTATTCATCACTAAACCTTCAAGCTTTTACTCAAAGTTCCTTGAATGGATATTTTCTTTTGTTTCAGGACATTGTAGCAAAGTTATTGTCATTTTCACAACATAGACCACGCGCTTTATGCATCTTGTCGGGAACTGGGACTGTATCTTCAGTCACTCTGCGCCAGCCTGCTTCTACCAGTGTCAGTGTTACATATGAGGTTAGAGAACTAACACTGGCTACCTCCACTACAAGACATTTTATGTTTACAAGTATCATCTGTTCTATCGCCATTTTACTAAATCCCTTAAATAGTTATAATTTAGTTTTAACTTGCAAGTTAATTGATGTGATTATAGTTATATGCACTATTAAAGAAATGGGACGGTTAATGGCTTAATGTCATTCATTTCTGTCATTGCAGTATTGTAGTGTGTGTAAA
>Ga0228711_1005893_pt1 | contig 18479 bp, 16 predicted proteins | sample MedpolnodulmetaG_2_FD_177996 | JGI IMG/M metagenome (GOLD analysis project Ga0228711, IMG submission 177996) | Root nodule microbial communities from Medicago polymorpha collected in Santa Monica, California, United States - brown nodules | ecosystem: Host-associated > Plants > Roots > Nodule...
CAGGATTGACCATTCGTGGTCGGTGAGTTCGTAGCGGCGGCGCGTCATTCCAAGGCTCCCTCATTCGGAAGCCTTGAATCATCGGCGCGACTAAACAACAAGTGATTTTATGAGTTTACGACCTAAGACAGCATCTGGAAGAACGGCTGAAGCTCGCTCGCCAGATGATGGGTAGCATAGACCCACTCGACTTCATGGCAAACTGGCGGGCACCTGATGACAGGTACCGATCGAAATATGGCCAGTCGTTTCAACCGCCGTCCGGCGGGTCCACAAAAGAGCAATGAAGAGTACCGGAGAAATCAGCAAGGCGCCGCCCTATGGCGGAGTCTCGGGAGTTCTCGACCAGGACAGGCGGGAACAGGTCAGCCGCAGGAGCTTCAGCATAGCGGTCGCTAGAGAAGCGGGACCGACTGGGCCCGTATGTCCCGTTCCGTTTGCCGGAGGAGCGTCGCACGGCTCTGTCGAAAGCGTCCGGATTAGATGGTCTACTCATTCCTTCTGTCGAGCCCACTCCTCGACGATGAGTTAGGATGCCTGCCGGTCGTCGCAGGCACTGCAACCTCTTCTTCCAACTCGTGAACGCTCGCTACGAGCTCGGCGCAATGATGCTGACCTCCAACCGCGGCTTCACAGAGTGGGTGACTTCTTTGCAATCCGTCGTCGCAACCGAGTACCTCGGTTCGTCAACGTCGATCCATCTCCCGCGCGAGAACCTGAACCAAATGAAAGGTGGCTGTGCAGTGCCACCAAATATGAAGGAGTATAAGAGGAACGTACACCATTCCCTAAGGTGAACGACATAATGTCGGGGCGATTGCTCAACAGGATTCCAAATGGCCGCCTTTCCCAAGTTGGATTTTATTTCACTCGCACAGGACGAGGAATTTCCGTCGGGATTGAAAAACACTTTCGTGATCCGAGGCGATGCCTGGAACGACTATGGGAATTATGTGCGTTTCGATCTTCTCTGGTTCAACAAAATTGGAACGCCAAGCACCGTCGGCAAGACTAAGATCCTTCACGGTCTTGAAGAGAAGGAGGCTTGGACAGTCGATAATCGCACTACTCCCCCACGTCGGTTCACGGCTGACATCGGATCCAACTATATCTCGTTGGGCCAATCTGAGGCTTACTACGCGTGGATGCATGAGAACTTTGGCGATGACTCCCAAAAGGTGCTGGCCGCCTTGCGTGACATCTCAGTTAATCCAGGTCTAGCAGGTCCTTTCGAGACCTCGACTGTTTTCAGAAATGGCCTGATGCGAGAAAATGTGGCGTGGAGATCACGTAGGTTCGGCAGCGCTTGGTCTCTAGGAGAAGAGCCGATTGAAAAGCCGTCCTTCAGTTACGTTTGCCAACTCTCCGATGGTGAGCAGCCATTCCTGGTAGAATTCGACTTCCGCGTTCGCGATTCCCTGCCTGGTCGGGTCGTCGGCATCATTGGTCGCAATGCCGTCGGAAAGACGCGTTTCCTGGCCCAGTTGAGCGCCGACCTTGCCCAGGTGAGACAAGTCTCAGCCACGACGATTGAGGAGCGCAAACGCAGATTCCCGAACGATCAACCTCTTTTCACGCGAATATTGGCAGTGTCCTACAGCGCGTTCGATCGCTTCCGCCGACCGACCGCTCATGCCGAAAGCAGCTATGTTTATTGCGGCATCCGAGACGAGAAGGGTAATCTTTCCCAGATAGGGTTACAGCGCACTTTTCGAGCCAATAAGGCCCGCGTTCGTAAACTGGACCGTCACGATGACTGGATCGAGTACATCGCCAAGATTCTGGGCGATACGAGTGAGCTCAGCCGAGCGGATCTGCATCGAGAGATCTACAGCGATCTAGTAGAGAGTGAAATGCTTGGTCGGCTTAGCTCCGGGCAAGCGATCCTATGCCATTTCGTCACCGGCTTGCTCGCATGGCTACAACCAGAAAGCCTCGTGCTGTTTGATGAACCCGAAACCCATCTCCATCCAAATGCGGTGGCGAACCTCTTTGTCGTTCTGACCGAGATCCTCCGTGCCCATAAATCCTATGCAGTGGTGGCCACACACTCACCCATTGTGATCCAAGAAATACCGTCCAACCGGGTTATGGTATTCACTCGCGAAGAAGGCGAGACCTGTGCCGATCCGCTTCACTTTGAGAGTTTCGGCGAAAGCGTTGCGGAGCTGACCGAACACGTATTCAAGACGCAGGAAGCGGAGAGTCTGTATCGAAGAGTGCTCGATCGGATAGCTAATAAAATGCCCCTAGAAGAGGCGCTCGGATTGTTCACGAATCGATTGAGCATGAACGCTAAATCCTACTTGCTTGCGCGCTATGCGCGGGATACCGATCAGTGAAGCAGCTTATACCGGTCGCGAGCCCGCCCCAGTACATCGATATTTTCGAAGAAATTAGGGACAATAAAAAGGAACCGGCGAAGACCGCGTTGGTTGGCGCGCAAGCCGCCATTCGCGATCGCTTCACCGACTACGAGACTCGTTTTGCAGCCAATACGTTGCAGGGCATGCCCGCATCTACGCTTGCAGGCATTAGAGCCGAATTGCGATCTTGCTATGGTCGTAACAAGAGGATGAAGGCGCTGATGGAGGCGATTAAGGAGGCGCAGCCCAAGGGGCGGCTCCTGTGGTGCCCCTATTGCGGCGCGACTACGCCCGGTAGTCACGACCATTACTTACCGGCTAGGAGATTCCCGGAATTCGCGGCGCATGCTCTCAATTTGGTCCCGTCCTGCACCCGATGCAACTCCACCAAAGACGACGACTGGCTTGACGGGGGAGCTAGGCAATATCTTCATTTCTACCGGGACGCGATACCGGTCGTGCCGTTCCTGACCGTCGCAATGACCTCTGACGCAGCCGTCCAAGCGGTTGGAGCGACGTTTAGCGTTCAAAAAGCGGGAATGTCCGATAAGTCTTGGGCTCTCGTGAACTCCCATTTCCGGAAGCTCAAATTGATCGAACTCTATGACTCCTATTCCAACGATCTCATCAATACCGCGCTTAGAAGCGCTCGCTCATACATAAATGCAGGTGGTCCCAGCGCCGCAGTTTTTCTCGCCAACGAGGCGCAGGAAAGTGCCGATTTATACGGAGATTATGGCTGGCGTGCTGTCTTACTGCGCGGGATGAGCGCTCATCCCCATCTGGATGAATGGGTTGCATGGCTCTGAAGGGCGACGTCGGTTTCAAGTTCGCTGACGAAATCACGCCGATCATCGCGAAGTCACTCGGCATCGGAGACGGCTCACTATTTGGTAATAGTCTTTAAGCCTTCTATGACGGTGACAATGAGATTTGAATAACCTTTGACAACAATTAAGGAGGTGAGACGGCAATGACAGATTTTTCCGCCAAGACTGATGCCGAGATCGATCAGTGGATCGTGAACTTCGAGAAACGCGGCCAAACCGAGACCGCATTTTACTATGAGCTTCTTGAAGAAAGAGGTCGTCGTGCTGGAAAGCGACAAGCGCTCGATCTTGAAAAGTCGCTTTCAGCTCTTAAACAAGCCGCAATCACCAGGACCTGCATCACTTACGGAGATTTGGCAAGAGCGAGCGGCGTTGAATGGAGCAGTGCCCGGCATCAGATGAACGGAAAACATGGGCACCTCGATCGGCTTCTAGAAATCTGCCATGCACGCCAGCTTCCATTGCTGACAGCCATCTGCGTCAATCAGAGCGGATTGCAGGACGGTGAGCTGGAGGAAAAAGCCTTGTCGGGTTTTGCCGAAGGCGCACGCCGGATCGGTCGGTCGTTTTCCGACGACCTGGCGTTCCATCATGCCTGCCGCGAGGAATGCTGGACATGGGGAGAAATGCAATGAGGTTTCGTACTTTCAGCGCCCAGTACTGAGAGAGCATCGTCATGGAGCAGATAGTCCAAGATGCGGTCTCCGCGGTTGAAGCATCCGCTAAAGCCTATCGAATATCGAACCTACAGCTCATGCGCGCCGAGGTGGCTGGACGCCGGCGGTCTACTTCCACGATTTTGGGCGCGGTCTCAAGGGAAAGGATTGGACGTTTCACCACGGCGGTAGAAGTGAACTACAATTCAACGTCGGTTTGGACGTGCTCGAAAATGGAAGTCACGCCCTGCGGGCTGGGGTAGGCTTCTCATTTCAGCCGAGCCGGTCGTTTCCGGACATAGACGTGTTGTTGCCGAAGGTCGCGCGGTTTAATGCCTGGATGCTCGAGCACGCCGATCAGATTGCAGATTTGAGGATGTGGTCATGGCAAGGAAATATCCGTGGCACGAATGGAACACCTGCGCCGATCGCCGAGGCGGCGTTTCGCGAAGGGACTTTCGTCTTTTTGGGCAAAGCTTGGTCTGTTACCGAGTTTGATCCGCATGCGGCACTCCAATTGTTCGACCGCCTTCTACCCCTTTACCAAGCAGTCGAGTTAGACGGCTCTTCAGAGACAACACCGATATTACCACGGGTTCCTCGCGATCCGCCGGATGAAACTCTGCAGCTTGACAAAGGCAGGGAAACCAACGGCGGTCGCTGGATAACCGCTTCAATCAGGGAAAGGTCGTTGAACATCTTCCTTCGGCATGCGGAAATTCAGCGGCGCCTGAAGGAAGCTTTGCTCGAAGAGCATTTCAAAAAGGTGTTGTGCGAGGTCCCGATTGGCTCGCGCTTCGTCGACGTGATCGCCTGGCATGGAGACGCCATCTGGATGTTCGAGATTAAGACCGGGTTGACCGTCCGCAGCTGTCTGCGGGAAGCGCTAGGCCAACTTCTCGAGTACGCGCTGTGGCCTGGTGCCACGAGGCCAGAGAAGCTTGTCGTCGTGGGCACACCGGCGATTGACAAGAAGGCTCAGCAATACATAGCGGAGTTAAACAGGGCATTCCCCGTCCCCGTCAGCTACCGACAGATAACCATCGACTAGCGACATCGTAGTTGGGGGGCCTATTTTTCAAACGCTCCGCGCGCCGTTCCATCGGTTCCATCGCTTGACGAAGAAGTACAAGAAGACAAGGCAAGAAGACAAGGCAAGATGCCGACGGCAATAACTTCAATAAGATAGCCTGCCACTTAATCTGAGACTTGGCAGTTAACTTGAGATTGCCGCTTTCATTTTGGCACTTCAACCGCCGAGGAAGTGGATGGTGTTTCTGAATGAGCGATCCATTGCCCGACGAGATTGACGAAGCGCTTTGAAATGAGCGTATCGACGAGCCGAGGCGATGCTTTCCATGCTTCGTGGCCATATGATGGGTGAGAATAGAGCCCGCTTCGGCAACGCTATAGGAGTGATGGTGGGCTGCGGTCGCCAATGTCTTCGCAGTCACACTTTCAGCCCACAGAATCTCAGATTAAATGCCAACCGTGAAATAAACGGCCGCATTCTCACAGTTAAATGCCAGACGACATGTCTCTTTAGACATTAGTCGGTGAGGTTAGCTAATCGAGGTCGTTGGCCAAGCAAAGTCAAAGTGGAACTTGCCAACATAATAACGTTCGTGCAGGAAGTTCAGGTCTTGCTCCCACTGGCGTATTGCCTCGTCTAGCACGTCGGGATTACGATGTTTCGCATTGCGAGTGAAAGCAGCGATGGACTCGGCCATCTTCTGAAGGCGTTGAGCGGAACCGTTAGGACCCCACGTCCTCAAGTAAACTTCGTCGAAAACTGGCGGGAGTGAGCATTCAAAAACACGTGTTAAGGTGCTTTGGCGGATGCGTGACGAATGTCCGAGAGTGCGGCCGACGTGATACTCCAGGTATGCAAGCATTCCCTCCTTCTCTGATTTGTCGAGGGTGAGGGAACCGTTTCCTCCCGGAGCTTCGGTTGTGGGCCAGCGAAAGTAGTCATCTGGGTGCTCGCCCGTAAATCTTCTGTCCAATTCGGCTGTAACTCGGTCAATGACCGTCTGCGCCTTTTCGTGGCTACCTTTTTGATCCGGCTTGGAAAGGAGTCTGTTGGCGTTCTGCCGCATAGTAACTAGTTCATCGAGGCCCAAGTCGCCAATCTTCTTGAGCGCGTTCGGCACGACAACTTGCCCCGAAAGGCGAGCGTTTCTAGTGCTAGGATAAACCTCGGGCGGCGGAACTTTTGGACGGGTGCGGACCTCCGGTTCCTTGAAACCAAGCCAGACGATCATTTGGGCCGGCCGCTCGAACAAGCTCTGACCTTGGCGGGTGAGCGCCAGAGTTTTCCGCTTAGTCTTCTTAAGGAAACCGTGCGAAACGAGGTATTTGATGGCCCATTGGGTCCTTGTCACGAACGTTTGGTTCGTGCTCAACTTTCTACTCTGGTTTTCAGGGACGCCCATCAGTTGGGCCGCCGATCGAATTAATTTCTCTGTTTGCAGGGGCTGGCTTTGCGCCGCTTTGAGCATTGGAATGAGGTAATCGGCGGCGAGTGGAAGCGCAATGTCATTCTCAGCAGAAGCCCACCCCTCCTGTAGCGCCTTCCTTGCGGCGGATTCTCGTTTCTGGATGACTGTCTTCTGTTGTGTTTTGAGATCTGGCGAGTAGACCTCGCGGGGGGCCTGATAAACCAACGGACTTCCGGAACGAAGTGCGGTCCACCCGGCGTCGGTTGGGTAGTAATGCACTTCGCGGTTGTTTACGACGACCTGGTTTAAAAACCCCTTTGTCTTCAGTTCGATGCCGAACGTCTCGATCTGAGGGACAGTGATCGTCAGTTTCGTTTCATTCAGAAGGAAATGAAGCCGCCTAGCCGGTTTCAAGCATATGAAACGCGCCTCTGGATTACTTGCCATTTGCGCGAGATTCTGAAGTTCTCTGGCTAAAATGCTCCGGACGGAATTTGCTACATCAGGGTTGATCGCTAGTCTCCGCTCAGTAACGACAGAACGTTTGGATCTTTTCTTCAATAGCCCCCCCTCTGCATACATGTACCGAATTTATTCTAAAAATATAGCTTTAATCTACCCCCGGCATTAAACTCGTTTCCTCACCACTGAACCCACACTCAGCATGCACTATCGAGGCTCAGAATAAGTTGTGCTCGGCCCAGAGTTCAGCCGATCTCAGCTTGCGGTTCCCATGGAAAATTTTCCATAATCAAAATAAGCGAATCAACCTAGGGCCGAGTATGAGAAATTCTGCCACAAATGCCGTTCTTCTCTCTACGCCAGATGTGGCACCGGTCGTCCGCACAGACCTTCGAGGCATCTTAGCCCGTGTTATGGCCGATACTGGCCTAAGCCAAACTCGTACCGCCAAGCTTTGCTCAACCGATCAACCAACACTTTCAAAGGTTTTGTCTGGGCGTAGCGATATCGCAAGCACGGACCAGCTTTTGCGCTGGCTGGTGCAGCTAGGTTGCGACGTTGAGATTAAGGTTCGAACCCCGTCCGAGGCGGGTCCTGGCTCAATTAGGGCCACCTTCGATGAATGAACACGCTTTAGTACAAAATTTGCCACTGCGACCCAAGGGTACCGGGCTTTACTTTGATCACCATGCAACTACCCCTGTTGATCCTCGGGTGGCTGAGGTCGCGGTTCGCATGATGGTCGAAGAGTTCGGGAATGCGAACGGCGTTGAAAACATCCATGGTGAGCGTGCCGCGTCGGCCGTCGCGCAGTCGAAAGATAGGGTCGCGCAGCTGTTGCGAGCGGAGCCCGACGACGTTTACTTCACCTCTGGTTCCACTGAGGCGATCCAGCTCGCGATTGCCCATTCAATCGCGAACCATCGTGGGCCACTCCGAATTGCGATAAGCTGCGCGGAGCATAAGGCTGTCATCGATACTGCCTTGCGTGCCGAGCGTTTAGGATTGGCTCATACATCGTGGATCGAGATCGATGCCAAAGCTCAACTCGATTTGGAGAGCTATCGGCGCATCCTGAAGGAAGGTGTCGACCTCGTTTGCGTTATGGCTGCCAACAACGAGGTAGGGACTGTTTATCCCATTGACACTATCGTTCGCGGGGCGAGCGATCACGGTTCAGCTACACTGATCGACGCTACCCAAGCAATCGGACGCCTGCCTTTGAATGTGGGAGACCTTGGCGCCGCTTATTTCATAATGAGCGGACATAAAATCTACGGCCCCAAAGGAACTGGCGCGCTCATCTCTCCGATTTTCGATCACTCTTCGGTATTTGGCCTCCAAGGAGCGCATCATCCCACGCCCAATGTTAGCGGTATCGCTGCGTTAGGTTTCGCGTGCGAGCTCATGGAGCTTGAGGGTGAGGCAGAAACCGTCCGACTCTCGAAGCTGAGGGATTTGTTACAAGACCGCTTATGCGCACTGGTTCCTGGAATGATAGTGAATGGCGACGAAGTGAACCGCCTGCCTCATAACCTTCACGTTTCAGCACCTGGGGCGCCCAACGATGTCGTTTTGAGCCGTCTTCGAGGCAAGGTGTCAATTTCGACTGGCTCAGCCTGCAATACTGGAGCGCAGGAGCCATCGCACGTGCTCAGGGCGATGGGATTGCCCAATTCTCAAATCGAAAGTTGCCTGCGGATCGGATTGGGCCGCACCACGACAGCTGACGACGTTGAGCGTGCTGCCATCGAAATAGCAAACGCCATCAGCGATGTTCGTAATTCATTATCCGGGGTCATCGATGTTTGACATATCCGCCACCGAGGGTCAGCCAGGCTATCGGTTTTCGGGGCACGAAACCTTTGCATGTCGCTACGCGTGGCTGCCGAAGGCCTACCGAGCAATCGTTGCCGACGCCAGCATTTTCTACAACGAAGATGCTGCAATGGTCGAGCTTGGCATCGGCAAGAACATGGTTCGAGCGCTGCGTTTTTGGGTTGACGCGATGGGTATCGCCCATCCCACCTCTGACCGCACACACGAAATTTCGGAGCTCGGACACGTTATATTTGGAGAGAACGGCTTCGACCAGTATCTGGAAGACAACAGAACACTCTGGCTTCTACACTGGAACCTCTCCTCGTCTGCGACCCCAGCTATTTTCGCATGGTACTATTTGCTGGGCGCGTGGCCCTACGCTGAGTTTTCTCGGTCTGAGGCGCTCTCAGCATTCGCCCGGCAATCTCAGCGCCTAGGGCATTCTCATTCCGAAATTACCCTGAGCCAGCACCTGGACGTCTTCTTGCACACCTATCTCTCGGCACGCGGCTCGAGGGCGGGGATAGAGGACTCTCTGGATGGCCCACTTGTCGAGTTGCGCCTCTTGCAACAGACCGGTGAACGCCGTGGCGAAGGTGGGCGTTGGGAGGCTGTGTACGCCTTCCGGAAGGAGCCCAAGGCGGACATCACCAATGATCTCTTTGCTTATGCTGTTCTTGATTATTGGGAACGAACAGCGCCCGGTGAAAAGACAATCCCTGTTCGACACCTTCTCTCTGCGGCAGGTGCGCCCGGACAGTCATTCAAACTCCCAGAAGAAGACGTTCGTGCTCGGCTTGAGAGCCTTTCTCTCGACGGCCGACACGGCTTCACCTATCGCCCATCAGCCATTCAGGGGCTGTTGACGCGCGAAGCCCCGATTAAGGCTGACGCGCGGACAATTTATGCGAACGAGGCAAACATCGATGGCTGAGCCGGGCGCTGCGACAATCACCGAAATTTTCTCGATCCCTGGTCGATTCCTTCGATCAGTCCAACTGGAAAAAGACTTCTTGGACGCATCTGCGCTCGAGAATTACATTGTCACTCCGCCCATGGCCGACGCGCTGCACCAGATCCTCTCGAGCGTCCGCCGGGGCTCGAAGCGTCGGGCTTGGCGTATCACAGGCGACTATGGCGTCGGAAAGTCGTCCATGGCGCTGGTGTTGGCTCGACTCTTGGCCGATCCGTCGGGGAAAGACTCCAAGCGCGTCGCCGAGGCAATAGGTTGGCGCGCGGATAACGATGATCGACGCTTCCTGCCGATCCTGGTTACAGGAAGCCGAGAAAGTATCCCAAGTGCCGTCGCTCGCGCGATTCGAGAGGGCGTCAATCACTCAGCCTGCGCCGACTTGCTTGACGCGCAGGTTGAAGCGGCGATGGAAGCTTGTGAAACAACCGGCTCCGTCCGCTCGCTGGAACAGCTTATATCTCTGATGACCAAGCGAACCGCCAACCGAGACGTCGGATTTCTGCTGATCATCGATGAGCTGGGAAAGCTCCTCGAGCATGCGGCATTGAATCCCGATCAGGAAGATGTCTTCGCGCTGCAGCGACTGGCCGAGATGGCGGCTCGTAGCAACGCTAGCCCCTTCTTGCTTGTCGGTATTCTGCATCAGGGCTTCCAGGCTTATGCCGAACGCCTGCCGCTCGCGCTTCGCCATGAGTGGGACAAAGTGGCTGGACGTTTTGAGGAGATCGTGTTCGATCAGCCGCTGGTTCATTCCGCGGCTCTGGTCGCCGGGGCGCTTGGTGTGGATGAAGGCGCCCTCCCGGCTCGCGTAAGAAATCAAGCGAACTCAGCTCTTGAGAAGGCGGGTCAGGTTGGCTGGCTCGGCGGACGCGGATTCGCTATTGACCCGGCCCGGTTCTATCCATTGCATCCTGCTCTTCTTCCGATGATGGTCAGGTTCTTTTCGCATTTCGGCCAGAGTGAACGATCTTTGTTCGGCTTTCTCCTTTCGAGCGAGCCAATGGCGTTGCAGGCATTCGCAGCCTCGACGGAGGTTGGTGAAGGCTGGTTCGATGCCGCCCGCTTCTACGACTACGTCCGCGCGTCATTTGGACATCGCGTGTCGGCGGGAAACTTTCAGAACCAGTGGCTTCGCATAGTGGCGACGATCGACAACTGTGTTGGAATCGACCCTGTTGAACTGAAGGTCCTGAAGACGGTAGGGCTGCTCAACCTGCTCGACTCCGACGACTTGCTTCCGACAATCAGGACGATCGACGCTTGTTTGTCAGATTCCGGCGCTGTGGCCGCAGCTATCGACAATCTTGTTCGGGACGGCCTCTTGTTCGAGCGCGGCGGTTCAGGGGCGTTCCGCCTTTGGCCGAGCTCAAGTATCAATTTAACGGCATCCGTGAATGCCGCCAGGCGAGCGGTTGGCGAGGTCGAAGCCGTTGCGCCGGCTCTCTCTGAGATCTTGGATGGCGAGATGGTACTTGCGCGTCGCCATTATCTCGAAACCGGAACAATGCGGTATTTTGAGCTGAGATACGCCACCACTGAAGACGTCGGCAAGGCAGCAAGCAAGCCAACAAACGCAGATGGTCTCATCGTTGTGGCGCTTGCTGACCAAAAAGATCAGCAGCAGGTTGCACGGGATATCGCCGGCATCCCCGTTGTGGCTGAAGATCCTGCTATATTAGTCGCCGTGCCGCCCCCTGTCTGGCAACTCGCCTCCTACCTCCGCGACGTGTTGGTTTGGCGTTGGGTCGAAGCGAACACACCTGACTTATCGAGCGACGATTTCGCATCCGCTGAGGTCAAACGTCAGGTCGCGAGGTCGCGCCAGGCACTGGTTGCGCAATTCACCGAGTTGACCAGGATTGATGCCAAGAGGGGCATGGAATGGATCTATGGAGGTAAAAATTATGACGCGACCGGCAACCTACCAAGGATCGTTTCTCAGCTCTGCACTGATCTCTATCCGCTGAGCCCGAGGGTCACGAACGAGCTTGTAAATCGCAATGTCCTCAGCAGTGCCGCGGCCTCTGCGCGGATGCGTTTGATCGAGGGCCTGTTCAAGGCACCGGAGCTGCCATTCCTTGGGATGGACGAGCGCAAGTCCCCGCCTGAAAAATCGATGTACCTTTCAGTACTTCAGAAGGGTGCACTGCATGTGGCGGATGGCGAGACCTTCACGTTGCGGATCCCCCAAGCCTCGAATGATCCGCTACATCTTGAACCAAGCTTGGCCGAAATCGTCAGAATGGTGAGGGCTGGCAAAGGTTGCAGGATTGCTATCACCGACATCCTTAGCCGACTTTCAAATCGGCCATACGGCGTGCGTGATGGATTGGCTCCAATTCTGTTGGCAGTAGTGGTCAAAGTGCATGGCCACGAGCTCGCTCTCTACGAAAACGGCACCTTCCTTCCGAGATTCGGCGCTATGGAATTCCTGCGCCTGATCAAAGCGCCGCAAACCTTCGAAATTCAGCATTGCAGTGTCGAAGGTGTGCGCTCGCACGTATTTGCTCGCCTCGCAAACCTCTTTGCATCGGGGATCGAAGGCCGCCAACCGGTTTTGCTCGACGTCGTGACTGAGCTCTGCCAGTTTGCAGCAAAACTCCCCGAGTACACTCGAAAGTCGAAAGGCTTGTCGCCGACGACACTCGCCGTGCGCGACGCACTCCTGTCCGCGCGCGAGCCAGCAACGCTTTTGTTTGCTGACTTGCCCAACGCCTGCGGTCTTCCGATCTTTCGCATTGATGAAGCCGATGAGAGTTCGGTTGAAGAGTTCATCAGCCGATTCACAGATGCAGTCCAAGAACTTCAGAACACCTATTCAGGACTCATCGGCCGCATCGTGAAGAGAACGAGCGAAGCGGCCGGTCAGGACCCAGAAAAATTCGATCGTGTCGCATTGGCGTCTCGAAGTGCTCGCGTGTCACTCGCTGCTCGCGAACCGCGCCTTCGCGCCTTTGCGCTTCGACTACGGGATCCCGCTCTGCATGACGAGGCCTGGGCGGAGTCCTTGGCAAGTTTTGTAGTGGCCAAGCCTCCCGCCCGCTGGATGCCTGGTGACGAAGCCCGGTTTACCGAAGAGATTGCTGCATTGGCCGAGCTTTTTGCGAAAGTCGAGAGTACAGCGTTCTCCGCCTCAGAGGATCGCCCAAATACGGAAGCGATACGTTTAAATCTCACTCGCGGTGACGGAAGAGACCTCGTTCGTGTCCTTCATCCGGTCGATCTTGACGCTGCGGACCAGAAAAAAATGGATACGTTCACGGAATGGTTGCCACAGGGTGACGCGCAACGAATTCAAATTCTTGCCAGCCTCCTTTGGCAAGAGCTGGCTCGTACCAGGGAAACCTCCACCGACGAAAAAGGCCCTGGCGCATTAGGTGTGAGAACGCAGAATGACAACTGACTATGCATCTCAGATTTTTTCATCGTTTGGGTCGGAGCAGCCGCGACATATCTTGAGCCTTTCTGGAGGCAAAGACAGCGCTGCGCTCGCTATCTACCTTCGCGACCGCGTTCCGGATATCGAGTACATTTTCCACGATACGGACAAAGAGCTTCCGGAGACGTACGATTATATCGGGCGTCTGGAAGCAATCTTGGGCAAGCCGATTGTTCGCACCACTCCGACAGACAGCTTTGATCACTGGCTGACGGTTTATCGCGGGATGCTCCCGTCGAACCACCGCAGGTGGTGCACCAAGATGCTAAAGCTCAAGCCGTTCGAAGCTTATGTCGGTGATGGGCCAGTGATCAATTACGTTGGCCTTCGCGCGGACGAAAACAGAACTGGTTACATCAGCACAAAACCGAACATCTTGGCCGTTTACCCGTTTCAAGACGACGGCTTGGTACGGGCAGACATAATAGCGATCTTGGAAGACTCCGGGCTGGGTCTGCCACCTTATATGAATTGGGGCCGATCCCGGTCAGGATGCTATTTCTGCTTCTATCAGCAGAAGATCGAATGGGTGCGTCTGTTGGAGACCCATCCGACGTATTTCGACCTTGCAATGGAATATGAGGAACGTGCGGTTCAGTTTGGTGAGCAGTTTTTCTGGTGCCAGAATGAACCCTTGCGTGACCTCGCAAAGCCGGAGCGCGTCGCAAAGATCAAATCAGATTGGGAAAAGGCTCAAGCGAAGAAGAGGGCCAATAGGAAATCGTTGTCACTCGTCGAAACCCTCGGTGGTTTGGAGGTCGAAGACGATAGCCATTTGCGCGACGGTTGCCTTGTATGCTCAATATAAAGATGTAGTTGTAGATTAGCGACCGAAAGGGGTCGGCCGCGTATTCGGGGGCGAGTGGGATGAGTGGGCTGGGGGGCCGATGGGTTCGCTTCTTACGACAGTACGGACCGATCTCAAGAAATGACAATATGTACGACGAGCAGATCCGCCGATCTGCCCGGCGATACGATGTCGAGGCTTTAGATTTCGCGCATCCGCTTGAGGTGGATCTTTTTGCGGCTGTCTCGAAATCGGCGGAACGAGCTCGCTCCATCATTTTGACTGGAACGGCGGGCGACGGAAAGAGCCGGCTCTGTGGCCGCCTATGGACCGAACTAGGCGGAAGCTCTGACGAGTGGACTGCCAACGAGATCTATCAGGAGATCTCTTCGGAAATAGCCGGTCGCGTTCGAACTGTCGGCATCATTCGTGACCTGACGGCCCTTCCTGCCCAGGGAACTTATGGGATCTGGGAGGGTAAGAACGCTCTGCTCGCGGAGGTCAACCGAAGCTTCTTTTCGCCTGACCCAGATTGGATATTCGTCGTCGCAGCAAACGACGGGCAACTTCTCGACACATGGCGGAGGGCCGCAGAGGTTCCGCTTTCGAAGGAAAGCTACGATCTCCTAGAGACATGCCTGGTCGAAGGGAAGCCGGCCAGCCAGGGTGGCGTCGCTTTTTTCAACCTGAGCGCTGTCTCTTGCGCGGACATCATCGATTTGACGCTGGAGGCCATCATCGCCCATCCGGGTTGGGCGGCCGCCTATGATGAGGCAGAGACGGAGGGTTTCTTTTCTGAAGCGTGCCCAATCCGGCGTAACTATGAGGTTCTATCGTCCGCACAATTCAAGTCGCGCTTGCGGCAGTTGTTTGAATTGATGGATCTGAACGAGCTTCACACGCCGATCCGGCGAGTGCTCTTATTGATCGCAAATATGTTGCTTGGTCATCCAGCAGCAAAAGATCGGCTGATGTCGCCGACCGATATCCGGCCGTTCATTCGCGCCGGACGGGCTCATCTAGCGGACATCCATCAAAATCTCTTCGGCGCGAACCTGACACCCGCGAGGCGCGAAAGCTTGGAGATTTTCGAGTTCCTGAACCGCTTTGGCATCGGGGATGAGACAACGAATAGGATCGACAATATTCTTGTATTTGGTGCGTCGGATGAAACGCTGCGCCCCTACTATGACAGCTTGGTAGAGGGGGCGTTTTCTTCCCAAGCCTTAGATGAACTTTCTGCGCTGCGTAATGACTATCTGGAGCGGCCTGACGCTACGCAGGAAGGCGAACATCCGTTCTTGAGCAGCCTTCAAGCGCAACGGCGCGCGATTTTCTTTCAGATCCGCGATGACCAATCTGACGATTTGAGGCTGTGGGATCTCACAGTGTTTCGCCACGCGGGCGAATTTCTGCGAGACGTGGTTGCGCCTCTGCAAGATACTGGAAAAGCAAACCGAGCCATAACCGCACGTCTGGTGAATGGTCTGAACAGGATCTTCACGGGGATGCTGGTGACAACCGACCGAGAGCTTTTGATCGCGGCCGGACTATCAGGTTCGGCCGCAGGCCTTAGCCAAATCCTAATCGAACGGATAAGCGTTGCGCCTCGGCGCTACGAACGCATCGAGCTCCGGAATGGGACGTTACCGACTCTAGTCGTACAAATTGACGATGGAATCGAAGTAAATTTGAAACTAAACCTCGTTCGCTATGAGTTCCTCATGCGGGTTGCCGGCGGCGCACTGCCGGGCAGCTTCTCCAAAGAGTGTCACGAGGACATTCTCGCGTTCAAAAGCGCCATTCTGGCTGCATTCTCCCGGTCTCGCCCGCCGGCGGAAACGACTGACCTCAGCTTCAGAATCCTTGGCCTCAATGGCGAAGGCGAACCCGTGGATGATGTGATCGAGGTGAATTGTGCTTGAGACCCTCCCACCGCCTCCGCGAAACGATCATCCGCAGAATGACATGTGGATCGACGAACAGATTTGGGGCCATCGCCTATGGGACGCGACAACGCCTTGGTTGATTTTCTTAGAGTTCCTAGGTGTCGCTGAGGCAATGGATAGGGACCGGTCCCTTCTTGACGATCAAGGAAAGCTGTATCCGCTCCGTTTTAAGCCGGCGCAGCGAATGTATATCCGAAACATCCTCTATAATAATGAGCCGATGCTACGGATCGCCGATGAGAACCTGGCCGACAGCGCTTCCTGGGACAAATGGTTGGCGGCGATCGCCAATCGCGCACAAGGCGTTCCGCTTCGAGACTTCTCGTACTTGCGCAAGCGCTTCAGCTCGTTCTCGGATTTCGTGGCGCTGGTGTCCATGCTACGCGGCACCACCATCGAGAATGGGCCGAACAAACGTTGGTCTTCACGTTTCGTGTTCCCGTTTGGGCGGCATGCCCTATACGAAGATCTGAGCCTGACGGCGTCTCGCGAGTACATTAACTTTGGCCTTCCAGGGGAGCTGGTTTATCAGATGCTCTGCCGCTCGTCGCGTGCGGCCGAACTGGCGCCAGAGATTGCAAAAATGCTGGATGGAAATCCTTGCGATCGTCTCCTGCAACTGATGGAACCCGACTACGACGAAGACCGGTCAACGCGCGGCAACAGTTACCTGCCCTATGCTCGACACGAGACGTTTGATGATCTGGCGCAGGATTGGCTGTCCCTTCTACGTGGCCCCCTTCCCCGGTTTGACACCTATCCCCACTTAGCGGCGCTCACCGCGTTGCACCTGCTGCGTTACCAACTGGTCGTCGCAGCCGTCCATTGCTTCTCTCCGAAGCCTCACTTTATTTGTGAGATTATCGCCCCCAAACGGACCCCGATCCGCGAACTGTCCATTTCGAATTTCCAGCTCAACGATACGCTACCGTCGCGAGCGGTCGATGCCTATATCGACGCGATTGGCAGGAGCGAAGAGTGGGAACGCCGACGTCGTGGCGAAACGCCGTTCCCAGATTGCAGACGTTTGCTTGTCGACCTCGTCCGATGGCCGGAGGAAGACGATTACAGCGGACAGGCCGACGAATCCGAGCTCTTAGTCGATCTCAAAAGAGCCGCCCAGGCTCGACACCGTAAGCATGTCGCCACTGTTCATCGCTCATACGGCGCCGGCGCCGGGCTGGTATCTCGGCGAGGGACAAGTCAGCTCCGTTATGCACCGACGGACGCTTTGCTGAAGTCTCTCATACTAGCGAATGTTGAAACTCGCATGGATTACAGCGAGTTCTTGGACCTCCTCTATCGCAGGTACGGTCTCGTGATCGGCGAACGCGAGGCGGCGCAGGTACTGGCCGACGATGAGTTTGATCGAAAATCTTTCCAAATGAACTCAGCCCGCCTAGAGCGGCGGCTAAGAACCCTTGGTATGTTGCGGCGTCTTTCTGATGCATGCGCTTACGTCGAAAACCCGCTTTCGGTCAGGATGTGACGACAACATGGATATCCACGAACTGATTGGGAAAGTCGCGTGCTCGATCCTCAAGGAGGAGTTGGGAGATGTAGGCGGAGAGGCCGGCACTGCCAGATTTCTGTTAGACGGTCTGAGCATTCCGCAGACACTCGCCGTCACACGCGCTGTCCTGGCCGACGTTTTCCTGAGCGAGCGCGTCGACATCAAGCTACCCCGCACTCTTTTTGACGGGCACGCCTTACCGGAGGAAATCTTAACTGACCGCAATGCGACATTCTATCGGAGCGCGGACTGTGAGAGAGCGGCTTTTCTCATTACAAACGCGAGTGCAGATGAGGGACAGGCCGAAGACATGTCTCTTCACGAGGTCACGCCTATTGGAGCCGCTCAGCTGATTGAGCGGTTGCCCGCATGGATTTCTGCAGCAAGTGCCGGCCTCGCGCTGACTGATGATTCAAAAGCTTGGTGGGAGCGGTCTCTTGCGGGACTGAGCCAAGTGGGCTCGGTAGCGCTTGAGCGTTTTGCCCGCTACATTGTGGCAACCCGAGAGGCAGTGATCGACGAAGGTTACCCGATCATCGAAGCGCTTGGCTACGCGCTTCCTGCGCTTCAGCTTCCCCGTGATCCGGCGGCCTTTGCCGGGATCAAGGATAAATCCCGCCGTCATGCATCGGTTTGGAAACGCGAATACATCGGGTTGCGCCGGAAGCGCCACCCCTATCTGCTCAAGCAAAACCCGAACCAAATCGTCATCTCGGAATCGGAGCTGCGGGATGCCTTCGAAAAGGCTCGAGATGTAATTCCTGAGATTGTTCACCCGGTGGTCGCGCTTTTCATCGAAAGTCGACCTGCATGGAATTCCAGCTCTGAGGCCTTGGCGAACTGTCTTTGGGAGCACGTGAAGCCACTCTTTGAAGGGTTGGCTAGAGAAAAGACCAACCTTGGCCAAGATACTCAACGCTTCTATTCGGAGGGGCCCGAAGACCTCCTGTCAAAGGACGACGAGGAGTATCTGGAGCTTCTGGCACGAAGGAAGACGACTGCCAGCCCTGAACCTGAGGATATTGATTTCTACGAACGCCACCGTGACGAAATTAGAGAGGACCGCAAACTTAAGTCTTCCTGGGACAAGTTTATCTATGGGCGGCCGCTGGAAACAGAGCTGGCTCGGTTTGTCTGAACAGTTTCGGGCGTTTTGCTAAGTGGATTTCCGCCTCGATTATGCTGCCGCCATCATCGGTGTCAGCGCGTTGAAGTAAGCCTGATCCGGCGTCTGCCGGTCAA